>OKXB01001272.1_pt1 | contig 25773 bp, 20 predicted proteins | sample 1601731 | NCBI WGS metagenome assembly OKXB01 (sample SAMN04414077, study PRJEB24778) | human gut metagenome | material: faecal | host: Homo sapiens
TTTGTCAATGACGGACAACTGACTATTTTCTAATTTTATTTCGAACTCACGTTATATTATTATACTGCTCCATATCTGACTTGAATTGTTTGATAACTTTGGCATCATGCTTGCGAATTGGGCGAAATGCAAAATCCAAAGGTGGAGTCTTTCCCATTCCGGGGCGACCAACCAATATCATATAGAGAGCAGGATTACTTATCCAGCCACCACGAATACGGATATTGACAGCATTACCGATGGCTGTTGAAACTGCAGCCAAAAGAGAAGCCATCATATATTCAATGGAATAATTCTCTTGTCGTGCCAATGCCAATACCATATCCTGAATTTTAGCAGGAAAAGCATTCAAAGGAATCTTGTCTTCAAGTATCCCTCTAAATTCCATTCTGATTGCATTGCATAAATCGAGTGAATCCATTAGAATCGGTTGTTTCTTTTAGACTTTATGAATTGGGCAGCTTCGTCTTCCAAGTCTTTTTCGGACTTTACCTTGCCATCTCGAAGCCACGTATCAATCTCTGATTTAAGGAACATGATACGTTTACCTCTTTTATGAAATGGGATTTGGTGGCAACTTGTCCACCCATATACTGTTTGCTCTGCCGGATGACTGGGAATATAATCGCACAACTCCTTTAAGTTCATCCATTGCTCGGTTGGAATACCCGGACTTTGGGTGTTGAGACCGTCAATCTTAGAATCCAGTTCATTCAATTTATCCATCATCCACGACATTGCCTTGGGCAAATCTTCAAAAGTAATGTTCTTTTCACTCATATTATTACTTGTTTATTGTTTGATTTTTCAGCAAAGTAACAGCGATTTCAAATACTGATTTTATGGTGCAATACATCACATAAAAAGACAGCAATGAAACATGACTATCATAAGGATTACTTGTTGATTATCAAAGCAAATAATGGAGAATATCAGTGGCGGATTTTTATGGTAGTGTCGCCTATCATATAGGAATCATAAGGCAATCAAAAGAAATGACCGTAGATAAAAATAAAAAGCCACCTACACGAGAGATGCAGATGGCTTATAATTTAAAAGTGACTAAATATATATTTTGTATCAATATCGCAATAACTTATGCATATTTGTCAAAAAAACAATCACAAGGGTTTGAAACAATTTTAGAGCAACCATTTTTATTGATTATTAAACATTAAAGTACCACTTATCATTACAGGTATTATCTATTGTTTGTAAACGATACCCACGAGGAGTAATCACCCCTTTTTTTACAAGAGTGTTAAAGTCTTCAATAGAACTCTCAAACTTCTCAAGAGAATCTTTACTTATCTTAATTTCTTGTTGTTTTATTGTTTCCAATAATTGCTTCTCAATATTTCCCATTTTAAATAAATTTGCGAGTATGAACAAAAATAGAATTTCTCATGTTATACGTATCAAGATAGTTGAGTAGTAATTTATAATAATTTCTAATTTTATTATTATAATCAGCTTTATTTGTATAATCTTCTATTTTCAAACCTAATTCTTCTAATTCTTCTATATTTATAGGTCTTCCATGTGATTTCCATTTTTTATTATCACCCAAATTTGCTGCAATTTCTTCAGCCTTTTGTATTTTTTCTTCTATAGTTACATCTTTACCATTTGACTTATGCTTACTCCAATTTTTGAATTTATATTTCACAAGCCATTTTTTCAATAATTCAACTGTTAGTTCTTTTGCTTGTTCATAAGCACGTAATTCGGCCAAGTCAAAATCTTTCAAAATTAAGAACTCGGCTTGAGTTAATGTGTTCTTATTGGCTTTTTCTATAAATTCATTTATTTTATCTAGATATCCCAATGCAGGAACAAATTTACCATCTTTGTTTCTTATCTGCGGATCTATTGGTCCTAAAACAGAAAAATAGTCCATCCATATTTCATCTCCGCTCATACAAAAGATTGTGCCAGCACTATATGCATAATCGGGAATAATGAAAATAATTTTATTATAATGTTTTCTTATAATATTTACATAGCGCTCTACTGCTGTAGAACTACCGCCTGTGGTTGTTAAAATAACAGCAAGTTGTTCTTTATTTGTATCCTTAGCAATATCTTCAACAATGTCGCGTAACACATTTTCATTACCATCCATTATTGAACCGTAATATGTTAAAACATCACTTTTTAATGCATCTTCGAGATCCAACAGTGTGTTATTTAACAAATCTTTTAAAGCCTTATTTACAGGTTGTTCCATATACCATAAATTTTATAGTGCAAATATAATCATTTTTATTCACATTAAAGTATTCAATATAGAGTTTCTTCTCTATATATTATTAGGCATCTTCAGTTTAATTGTCTTGGTTGCCTCTTCTTTCTTCTCATCAACAACCTTTGCATACACCTGAGTAGTTCTCACGTTTGTATGTCCCAACATTTTGCTAACTGTATAAATATCAGTTCCTCCAGCCAGTTGTAGGGTCGCATACGAGTGCCTGAAGCAATGAAATGTAATGTGTTTGGATATTCCTGCTGCTTCAACCCATTTCTTGACAGGGCGATTTATCCACGATGGATCTGGCAGTCCAGCAAATACAAGAAGTTCTCCTTCCTGCTGTTCTCCGCAAAGATTATATGCTTGCTCTGAAATAGGCATATATTCAACACCTTTTGTCTTTTGCTGGGTAAAGTTCAGTCGATAACTTCCATTGAACATTTCCACTTCCGACCATTTTAATTTTTGAATATCACAATGCCGGATTCCTGTTAATGCAGAAAACAGAGCTGCACGTTTCAATAATGGGTCGCAAGGAGTCTGTGCCAGTCGGTTCAATTCTTCTACGGTCAGGTATTCTCTTCGGCTCTCTCTTTCCTGAATACCTTTGACTTTTGCAGCAATGTCAATAGTCAGATAGCCATCTATAAATGCCTGCTTCAATCCGGCTTTGAAGATTGAAAAGTATGTAGAAGCGGTGTTTTGAGAAATCGTACCACGTTTAGTACCACCTTGCGGAGCATTCATTATGAATTGTCGAAACGCTTCAACCATCTTTAAGTCTATTTGCGAAAAGAGGATGGTATCACCTTTTGCAAATATCTTTAACAACTCATGTACTCGCTTCCAATTGACAATGATAGAATCAGAACTATGGGCATGTCTTGTTCGCTGCACATGATCGAAGTACTCAATAAAATTACTTCGAGAGCGTTCCAACTGCTCTGCCTGTTCTGCATCGGTATCAGCGTAAAGAGCCGCATTATCATATTCCTTTTGTCGTAGGCTTCTGACCTTGTCGGCATAGATGCATGATTCTTGGTCTAATTGGGACTTACACTGAATGACACCGTTCAAATCTCGTTTTGGCTTATAAGTAGTTTTGCCTTCAGCATTAGTCCGTGCATTGCGTGACTTATCCCAAATAGGTGTTGTAATGGTACGATTGAGATATTCACGCACTCTTTGCGGAGTATCTTTACCGGATTGGAATACAGGATAAGATTCCACATAAAGATACCATTCATCACGATATTCAGACTTGCGGAGCTTTACCGACACTCGTGTATTGACTAATGCTTTCTTCATCGCTTCATATCTTTATATAAGTTATCAATTTCTTTCTTGGGGACATATACAAAGTTTCCTATCTGCCGGGTAGGGATAGAGTATTTGCGTATATGGAGATAAACTGTACTTTCATTCACAAGAAACTTCTCTGTAATCTCTCCAATGGTATAACAGTCTTTTGGTTCCAAACTATATAACTTGGCGATAGGCTTTGGCTTTGTAAGAGCTTTCTTTCGGAGCGGATAGAGTTTCATCAATTCTTCTTTTGATAATAATGTTTGCCTTTCTCCGGCATTCACACTTGGAATTGCTCCCTTACGAATCAAGCGGTAAAGAGTTTCTTTGCTTATGCCAAACAAAGCGTATGCTTCAGAAACTGTGATATACTCTTTGGACTTGGGTATCTTCTTAACCACTTCGTCCAACCTTTGCAATCTCTGTTCTTCATCCTTACGCCTTTTCCACGCAATTTTGGAACATTTGGAAGTGCAATACCACGATTCAATGGTTTTAGCTACAAAGGTTTCTCCACAAACCTTGCATTGACGTGTTATTTCAAATTTTGCTGCTGGCATAACCTACGTTTTACTTATATTCTTCATTCTCAATACCGCTGTTTTTTATAAGTGTCACATTATCTACTTTTAAGTGTCGGTACAATTATGGTACAAATATACAATAAAAATTCGAATAACAAGCAAAGTTACAGAAAAGTGATATAAAAAGAAATAGGGCATAACTAATTGAGTTACACCCTATATTCTTATTTATAATTATCGTTGTTTACCGATACTTACTTCACTTCCTCAAAATCTGCATCTTGAATACTATCATCAGAAGAAGAGTTTCCGGCGTTGGTATTACTCTGTCCTCCGGCATTCTGTTGTGCACCGGCTCCAGGCTGTGCACCACCCTGATACATCTGTGCACTGGCAGCCTGCCATGCTGCATTCATTTCGGCAATAGCAGCATCGATGGCAGCAACATCACCCGCCTTGTGAGCATCTTTCAATTTCTGCAAAGCTCCTTCGATAGCAGGTTTCTTGTCAGCCGGAATCTTATCACCCAACTCTTTCAACTGGTTCTCTGTCTGGAAAATCATAGAGTCAGCCTGATTCATCTTGTCTACTCTTTCACGCTCTTTCTTGTCGGCATCTGCATTAGCCTCAGCCTCAGCTTTCATACGGTCGATTTCGTCTTTGCTCAAACCTGAAGAAGCTTCGATTCGAATAGCCTGTTCCTTACCGGTAGCCTTATCCTTGGCAGACACTTTCAAAATACCATTGGCATCGATGTCGAAAGTCACCTCAATTTGAGGAACTCCACGACGAGCAGGTGCAATGCCGGTCAAATTAAACTGACCGATAGACTTATTCTGAGCGGCCATCGGACGTTCTCCTTGCAATACGTGAATAGTCACTTCCGTCTGATTGTCGGCAGCCGTACTGAAGACCTCGCTCTTGTTGCACGGAATGGTCGTATTGGCTTCAATCAACTTCGTCATTACGCCACCCATCGTCTCAATACCCATAGACAACGGCGTCACATCCAACAATACGATGTCGCCTACTCCGGCTTCCTTATTCAGGATAGCCCCTTGGATAGAAGCGCCTACAGCTACGACCTCATCCGGATTTACACCTTTAGACGGAGCTTTGCCGAAGAAATCTTCTACTAACTTCTGGATGGCCGGAATACGACTCGAACCGCCGACAAGAATCACTTCGTCGATGTCTGAATTACTCAAACCGGCATCCTGCATTGCCTTCTGGCACGGTACCTTACAAGCCTGAATCAAATTATCGGCCAACTGCTCGAACTTAGCACGCGTCAAAGTCTTCACCAAGTGCTTGGGCACACCGCCTACAGCCGTGATATAAGGCAAATTGATTTCCGTAGTCGTAGAAGAAGACAATTCAATCTTGGCCTTCTCGGCAGCTTCTTTCAAACGTTGCAATGCCATCGGGTCTTGCTTCAAATCAACTCCTTCTTCCGACTTGAAGTCAGCAGCCAGCCAGTCGATAATCACTTGGTCGAAATCATCACCTCCGAGGTGAGTATCACCATTGGTAGAAAGCACCTCGAATACACCGCTACCAAACTCCAGTATGGAAATATCAAATGTACCACCTCCCAAGTCGAAGACAGCAATCTTCATGTCCTTATTGGACTTATCCACACCGTAAGCCAAAGCCGCAGCCGTCGGTTCATTCACAATACGTTTCACTTCCAAACCGGCAATCTGTCCAGCCTCTTTCGTCGCCTGACGCTGAGAATCCGAAAAATAAGCCGGCACGGTAATCACGGCTTCCGTCACCTCCTGACCCAGATAGTCCTCAGCCGTCTTCTTCATCTTCTGGAGAATCATGGCAGAGATTTCCTGCGGAGTATAGAGACGCCCCTCAATATCCACACGAGGCGTGTTGTTATCTCCTTTTACTACTGAATAAGGCACACGTGCTATTTCTTTCTGTACCTGATCATAGGTCTCACCCATGAAACGTTTGATAGAGAAAATGGTATTCTTCGGATTCGTAATCGCCTGACGTTTGGCCGGATCACCCACCAAGCGTTCGCCGTTTTTAAACGCCACGATAGAAGGAGTCGTACGCTTGCCTTCGTTGTTAGCGATTACTACCGGTTCGTTACCTTCAAATACGGAAACACAAGAGTTTGTAGTTCCCAAGTCAATTCCAATAATCTTTCCCATAATATATCTACTTTTTTATTATTAATCTAAATTGAATGTATTTCTTACGTCCGCCTCTTACGGAAGCAGCGCACTGTTATAAAAACAAACCGCGTGCCAAACTATCTCATGAGGCAGAAAAAACAATAAAAAAAGATTTATCGGAATCAAGAGAGAGTTTTTCTGCTATCTTTGTTCTCGGACAAGTTCATCTGCGACAGTCAGACCTGAAAACTGCCAAAATGGCTGAAAAAATATAAAATGTATGACGAAAATAGCACGACTTCTATTATTTCTTTGCACCTTATCGGTATTCCATATTTCTATAGCACGCCCACGGGTAGCCGTAGTACTAAGCGGAGGCGGTGCAAAAGGTACGGCTCACATCGGGGCACTGAAAGTAATTGAAGAAGCAGGAGTCCCCATCGACATGATTGTAGGTACGAGCATGGGTAGTATCATCGGCGGGTTATATGCCATAGGATATACGACCGAACAGCTCGACAGTATATTCATGGCACAAGACTGGAACACATTGCTTAGCGACAAAGCTTATCGCAACGCGCTTAACCTACAGACCAGAGAACAAAATTCACAATACATCCTCTCCGTCCCCTTCTTTGAAAAACCGCAAGACTTAATCAGCGGAGGAGTCATTAAAGGAAGAAACATCGGGCGTATGTTATGGCAACTCACCGAAGGGTACCACGATTCCATTGATTTTCAAAAAATGCCTATCCCGTTTGCCTGTATTTCCCAAGATTTGGTGACGGGCGAAGAGATCGTATTCCGAAACGGCGTACTGCCCATCGCCATACGTGCCAGCATGTCCATTCCCGGTGCTTTTGCCCCGATATCCATGAACGGCAAACTACTCATCGACGGTGGTATCATCAACAATTACCCGGTAGATGTGGCACGGCAAATGGGAGCAGACATTGTCATAGGGGTGGACGTACAGGATCCGATGAAAAATGCAGAAGAACTTCAAAACAATATCTTCGCACAACTCAACCAACTCATCGACTTGCAAAGAAAAGACCGTTGGGAACAAAATATCGCGCTTTCGGACGTCTATATCAAGGTCGATGTAAAAGGATACAACACAGCCAGTTTCAACACAACAGCCATAGACTCCCTGATGGAACGTGGAGCACAAGCCGCCCGCTCACAGATAGACACCTTACGGGCCATAGGCAGTCGTTTCTCTCCCGACGATTCCATCGTGAGCCGTCCCACCCCTCCTTTCTTCTATATGCACCGCCCGGGAAATATCGAAGCGCGCTATGCAGGAAGCTTGAAAATCCTGATAGGCGACGCGCCCAGAAATTCCATCAATCTGGGACTTAGGTTCGACAACGAAGAACTGGCAGCCTTGCTGTTCAACGGACAAATGCAACTCGGGAAAAAAAGGAATCACCACATCAACCTGACTTTACGTTTAGGAAAGCAAACTTATGGCGACGCGCATTACAATCTCAACTTAGGCAGGGAATGGAACCTTACCACAGGCTACCGTTACACCTATAACGATTTTAACATCTATGAGAAAGGAGAAAGGACGTACGGTATCAGCTTCAATCACCATTTCGGAGAGGTCGGATTCACCAAAAGCTGGAAAAACGTACGTCTCAAGTTGGGAGGAATTTACCAACTCTACAACTACGGCTCCCTCCTCTATCGCTTCGAGGACAGCTCACCGACAGATATTACCAAAGAAAGCTACCTGAAGTTCGGCACACAATACGCCGTCAACACATTGGACGATATTTACTTCCCGACAAAAGGAGCTGAATTCGATATGGAATACTACTATGCCATACCATTAAACGGAAACAAAGCCTTCCACACAGCCGGAATACACTGGAATGCCGCATTCTCTTTCAACTCGCGCTTCACTTTAATGCCCCGGATAGAAGGACGCTATCTGACGACAGAAAACACCGTGGCCGAGATGAATACACTCGGCGGTCAAGAACGGGGCAAATACTTCAGCCAACAAATACCATTCTACGGCATCAATCATTTCGAGATGTCCCATCGTTCTTTGGTCGTGGCGGGAATAGAGGCCCGTCAACGCATCGGAGGAAAGCATTACGTCAGCGGCGTATTCAATATCGCCGCCACATCGGACGACTGGATGCATTTTTTCAAAAACAGTTTCAACGATAACGACCTGTTGGGATACCACATCTTCGGTGGAGCCGTAAAATATGACCTCCGTACCTTTATAGGCCCTATCGGTATTACGATTTGCTTCAGCGACCGAGCCAAGACCGCCGGATACATAAGGGCGGGATTCAATTTCTGAAACCCGCCCTTCAGTCCTTCACAGCTTTTTCACTCGGCTTTAAACTCCAAAACTCCACCTTTCATCAAGTCCCGGATGGCAATGAAAGGCGCATCCAGCTTCTTCCCGTTAAAAAGAATGACCGGCAGATGCTTATGTTCTTTCAGACCTTCGGCACGTACTGTCAACACTTTGCCATGCGGCAGTTCCACACGGGCCGACGGGAACCGCGGAATCCCCAACGCATATTCTCCCGACGCCGGAGTCACCGGATAAAAGCCCAACGAACTGAACAGATACCAGGCAGACATCTGTCCGCAGTCGTCATTTCCCGACAGTCCATCCGCCCCGTTCCTGTAATGGGTATCCAGGATTTCCGGAATACGTTCTTGCGCCTTGTCGAAACGACCGCAATAGTTATATAAATACACATAATGGTGACCGGGTTCATTGTCATGCCGGTAATGCCCGTTGTCGAACACGTTATCGAGCGCTGCGGCAAAAGACTCGTTACCTCCCATCAAATCTATCAGCCCCTGCACATCCTGCATGACACAAAACTGATAAGTCCAGTTGGCCCCTTCGGTAAACCCTGAATGCTCCCCGGCCCAACTGCCATCGGCATTACGCGCTTGGAAAAGTTTCGTTTTCGGATTATACAAATAGCGGTAATTCTTTGCCCTTCTCATTAAATCTTCATAATCGGTCGTTTTTCCCAAAGCCTTTGCCATTTGGGCAATGCAATAGTCGCTTAAAGCAAATTCCAACGTGCGAGCCACGGATTCATTCGTCCGATCATCCGCCACGTAACCGTTCTTCAAGTAATAAGACAATCCGCCGCGTGCCTCATATCCGCCGTTCCACCATTCTCTGTCCCCCCAACGGTGGAGACTGTCGTCCGTAGGAGGCACGTAGGCATCCTTACGAATCGCTTCATACGCCTTTTCCACGTCATAATCGCGAAAGCCATTGATGTAAGCATCCGCTATTACAGCGTCCGCATGCGTGCCGATCATGATATTCGTATAGGTAGGATTCGGCCATTTGGGTATCCAGCCGCCCTCTTCGTACATTTGTACCAATGCCGTAACCATATCATCCACCCGTTCGGGCGCCATGATTTGCAGCCAAGGGTGTTCAGCCCTGAAAGTATCCCACAAAGAATAAGCATTATAGGAAACGCCCTGATGCACCTTATCGTCAAACGGACTGTAATAACGACCATATTCCGAAAACTCCCGAGGATACTGCAAGGTGCGGAAAAACGCCGTATAGAATATCGTACGGTCTTCTTCGCTCGCCCCCTCCAGGTCTATCTTGGAAAGCTTTTCCTCCCATTCCTTTTTCACTCTTTTCGTCACGGATACAAACGAAGACCTGGCCGGAATCTCTTTCGACAGGTTCACCGCAGCTTGCTCGAAGTCGATAAAAGAACTGCCGATACGTACATCAACCCACGTCGTCCCCGCAGGAAACTCGACATATCCGCCTACCGAACCACCTTCCTCCTGTACAGACTTTCCGCTGACCGCCCCGTCGCGCCATGTGCCGTAACCGGCGAAGTCTTCGGAGAACTTCAACACATAATATCCTTTGAATCCCGGTAAGGCCGGCCCCAAATGGGCATCATGCCTTTCCTTATTATATATATGCACCTCACGCTTGTCGGGATAAATGCGTATGAAGCCTCCTTCGTTTTCCCTCCCGGCCTCCAAATAAAGCAAGGATTTTTCCCCTTTGGGGTAAGTGATATGAAAGAAAGACGCACGTGAAGTCGCTGTCATTTCCGTGGTAATCTCCGAACCGCCGTGTTTTCCCGAAGCGTATGACACCTTATAATAATAAGGTGTAGCCACTTCTTTCCCATGCTCCAGACGCACCTGCCTGTCCGTCGCCTTGATTTTCAGTTCTCCACTTTGGGGCATCAGGGTCATGAACCCGTAATCTCCCATCCAGATGGCCGGCTGATGCGTCCCCATAAAACCGATTAAGACCGAATCGCAACGGCGATACATCGTATGGGATATACCGTTGAGGCGGGTCGCCGCGCACCACTGCGTCATGGCAAAAGGCGAACCCACGGCCGGAGTCGTCCCCCCGTATTCCGTCTCGTGGCTACCATCCGTACCAATCATCATAGACACTTCGTCCACATGGGATTTAGCTGTTTTTGCGGCTTTGCCCGACATGACAAAAGGACACGAAGCCACACTCATCAATAAAAATAAAGTTCGTAATACTCTCATGTTATCAAAAATTTGGTTAGGGTTGTCTTACAAATAAACGGAAAAGAACAGCCCTGCGGCCATTCTTTTCGTTTATAAAAAAGGATATTGTCACGGATTGGCATTGGCATCCTGCAAGGCTGCCGCAATCAGTCCTTCCACTTCGTCACAGAGTTCGGGGTTGTCTTTCAACATATTTTTCACGGCATCCCTTCCCTGTCCTATCTTCGTATCGTTGTAACTGTACCAGGAACCGCTCTTCTTCAGAATGCCCAGTTCCGTACCCAAGTCTACGATTTCGCCGATTTTAGAGATACCTTCTCCAAAGGTGATTTCAAATTCAGCCTTACGGAAAGGAGGCGCCACCTTGTTCTTCACCACTTTCACGCGTACCTGATTACCGACCACCTCGTCGCCGTCCTTGATACTCGTCACGCGACGGATGTCCAGACGCACGCTGGCGTAAAATTTCAAAGCGTTACCACCGGTCGTCGTCTCCGGATTGCCGAACATCACACCGATTTTCTCACGCAACTGGTTGATGAAAATACAAGTGGTGTTCGTCTTGTTGATTGTGGAAGTCAGTTTACGCAAAGCCTGACTCATCAGGCGGGCCTGCAAACCGACTTTATTGTCCCCCATATCGCCCTCGATCTCAGCCTTCGGTGTCAAGGCAGCCACGGAGTCTATCACGATAATGTCGATAGCCGACGAACGGATCAACTGGTCAGCTATTTCCAATGCCTGCTCCCCGTTGTCCGGTTGGGAAATCCACAAATTGTCCACGTCTACGCCCAACTTGGCGGCATAAAAGCGGTCGAAAGCGTGCTCCGCATCGATAAACGCGGCTATCCCGCCGGCTTTCTGCGCCTCGGCAATGGCATGGATGGCCAAGGTCGTTTTACCGGAACTCTCCGGACCGTAAATCTCTATGATACGTCCGCGCGGGTATCCCCCCACGCCCAAAGCGGCATTCAACGCGATGGAACCCGTAGGAATCACATCCACCTGTTCCACGTGGTCGTCACCCAGTTTCATGATAGAACCCTTTCCGAAGTTCTTCTCTATCTTGTCCATCGCCGCTTGCAGGGCTTTCAGCTTCTCCGTATTCGGTCCGCCGCCCCCAGTGGTTTCTTCTTCTTTCTTTGCCATAATCTTTTTTATAATCAAATCATCTATGTTTCAGCTCCCGGCAGCACCCCGACAAGAGATGCTATCCGGGATATACTGCATTAAAGTTCAAGGTCGCCATTGAACACTTCGTGCCAGGGAAGCCCGTCCTTGTTCAACTCCTCCATGAACGGATCCGGGTCGAACTCTTCCACATTCCACACACCGGGCTTCTTCCAGATGCCTTTCAGGAACATCATGGCTCCTATCATGGCCGGCACGCCCGTCGTATAGCTAACCCCCTGCATGCCGGTCTCCAGATAAGCGGCATGATGGCTGCAATTATTGTACACGTAATAAGTCAGCTCTTTTCCGTCCTTCACCCCACGGATACGACAGCCGATACTGGTCTCGCCTTCGTAGTTTTCACCCAAATCCTGTGGGTTGGGCAACACGGCCTTGAGGAACTGCAACGGAACTATTTTCACCCCATTGTAATCCACCTCGTCTATGCGTGCCATACCGATATTCTGAATCACGCGCAGATGCGTAAGGTATTCCTGTCCGAAAGTCATCCAGAAGCGGGCACGCTTGATGGTCGGGAAGTTCTTCACCAGCGATTCGAGCTCTTCGTGGAACAACAGATAAGAGTCGCGCGGACCGATGTTCGGATACGTCAAGTCCTTATGGATTTCCATAGGCTTCGTCTCCACCCACTGTCCGTTCTCGTAATAACGTCCGTTCTGAGTAATTTCGCGGATGTTGATTTCCGGATTGAAGTTTGTGGCAAAAGCCTTATGATGATTTCCCGCATTGCAGTCCACGATGTCCAGGTAATGGATTTCATCGAAATAATGTTTGGCCGCGTATGCCGTATACACACCGGAAACGCCCGGGTCGAAACCGCAGCCCAGAATGGCGGTCAGTCCGGCTTCCTCGAAACGTTTCTTGTAGGCCCACTGCCAACTGTATTCAAAATGAGCCACGTCCTTCGGCTCGTAGTTTGCCGTATCCAGATAATTGCATCCGGTTTGCAGGCAAGCTTCCATAATGGTCAAGTCCTGATAAGGCAAGGCCAGATTCATCACCATGTCCGGTTTGTAACCGTTCAGCAGTTCCACCAACTCTTCCACATTGTCGGCGTCCACCTTTGCCGTTTGGATAGACGGGTTCCCGATGGCCTTCACGATAGCGTCGCACTTGGCCTTCGTACGGCTGGCAATCATGATTTCGTCAAACACTTCCGGATGCTGGGCCACTTTGTGCGCTGCTACCGTGGCCACACCGCCGGCACCGATAATTAAAACTTTTCCCATTTTTTGAATTCGGTATTATAATTAAATATGTATAGGATGCAAAGTTAATGACTTTTTCCAAGAAGTAAAGAAAAAGCCTGTTTTTTTGATTTTTATTTGAATTAGATAATTTGCTCACGCTCGGCAGACTCGAACAAGTTCGGTCTGTTCTCGCTTAATCGCAAATTTCGTCTCCCCTGATGCCCAACGCATTCATCAACGAGTAACCGAGAATCTCCTGACGGAATCCTCTCCCCGCCTGAGGTTCCATGGCCAGCAACGTGATGTCCTTGCCTTCGGTCCGGCCCAAAATCTCGCGTACTCGAAGACCGTATTTCTCCACGTCCGGCACGATGACCAGTCGTTTGATGCCTTTCTCGTCGGCCAATGCCTCGAGCGACTGCAAATAGAGGGCGTCTCCGTCCACCAAGTTCTCCACCTGTACGGAACTCAACTTGAATTCTCCCAAATGTCCGTCGCAGAACGCCTTGCCGTCAAGCTCGGCCTCGAAGTCCGAGGGGGTGAAGTTGTCTAAGGCTTTCCGCCCCTTGCCGTGGATAAACACGACCTGTATGTCGTTCTTTCCCTCTCCGACTCCCCCGTCCAAAGCCGCGCAAACCAGCCATTGCGCCAGGTCGGCCTTAGGAATCGGGCGGTTCAGCATCCGCTCGAAATTCACGATTAAATTGAATGCCACGGCATCCACGTAATCCGCATCCACCAGTATGACATTCTCACTCCATTTCGTTTTTTCCATTTTATGTAGTACTGTTTTCCGTTCACAAAGATACAAAAAAACAAAAGCAGAGCAGCGCATGAAACGAGAATCTGTCGTCACCAACTGCGTCTTTTTGCTTTCAAAATGACAGCAAAAAGGTCATGCAGGCCAGTGGAAAAACCTTTTTCCAGCGTAGTTTCAGATGTTTTCGAGGCATCCTTAAATACAATTTTTCACGTTTAAGGTTCGTTTTTTAATCTTTTTAAGCCGAAACGCGTTTCAATCTCAAGAGATTGATTTTCCGTTCGGCTGAAAAAACATTTTTTTTCTCCGCTTGTCGGCCGGAGGAGGTCTGCATCGGGAGGCGAAATGTACCTGAAAACGACGTAAGGACAAGCTTTTCCGGCTTGATTTTTTGCTATTTGAAGCCATTCCATTTGTCAAAGGCAGATGTCAAAATGCCATGTCTATCCGATTTGTACTATCACGCCCGTCACTCTCCTGCGCAGAACCTCGCAGCCCGGCCTTCCGGATGTTGCCGGAAAGCTCCTTATGGACGACAGACTGTCTTCCCGCCGCCCCGCGAGAATCACGTATTTCCGCAGACTTCCGCACGGGGACGCAAATAACGGATTCTCATGAAGGCCGATTTGACTTTTTGACAAAGACGCTTGCCCCTTATATGAAAGCCCACCTGCCAAAGCCGTCAGTCCGCGAAGCATCCGGCCTGCCATTTTTTTCATGTGTTATGACATTTTGTCAGACTATTCCTTATGGCAAACATTTTGATGCAGGATAAGTGTGGCTCGAAAACGCCACACTGAAACACAGAAAAATAAACAATTAAATATAGAAAGGAAACAACCATGACTTTTGACAAATTTACCATCAAGGCCCAAGAGGCCATTCAGGAAGCCGTCAACCTTGTACAGGCAAGGGGACAGCAAGCCATCGAACCGGAGCACTTGTTGGCCGGTATCCTCAAGGTGGGGGAAAACGTCACGAATTTCCTCTTTCAGAAACTGGGCGTCAACAGCAGGCAAATCGAACAGATACTGGAAAGCCAGATCGCTTCGCTGCCAAAGGTGCAGGGGGGCGAACCCTACCTGAGCCGCGAAAGCAACGAAGTGCTGACACGGGCACAGGATTACGCTTCCAAGGGCGGCGACGAGTTCGTCTCGCTCGAACCGATGCTTTTGGCTTTGCTGACCGTGAAAAGTACGGTCTCCAGAATCCTGAAAGACGCAGGCATCACTGAACAGGAACTGGCATCTGCCGTCAACGAACTGCGTAAAGGAGAAAAAGTGACTTCCCAAAACAGTGAAGACACTTATCAGGCGCTCAACAAGTACGCCAAGAATCTCATCGAGGAAGCGCGGAGCGGAAAGCTCGACCCGGTCATCGGACGGGATGAAGAGATACGGCGCGTGCTGCAAATCCTGAGCCGACGTACGAAGAACAACCCCATATTAATCGGCGAACCGGGTACGGGTAAGACGGCCATCGTGGAAGGACTGGCCCATCGTATCCTGCGGGGCGACGTACCGGAGAACCTGAAAGACAAACAGCTCTACTCCCTCGACATGGGCGCGCTTATCGCCGGTGCCAAATACAAAGGAGAGTTTGAGGAACGTCTGAAATCCGTCATCAACGAAGTGACGAAAAGCGAAGGGCGCATCATCCTCTTCATCGACGAAATCCACACGTTGGTGGGCGCGGGAAAAGGCGAGGGTGCCATGGATGCCGCCAACATCCTGAAGCCTGCCTTGGCACGGGGCGAGCTGAGAAGCATCGGTGCCACCACGTTGGACGAATACCAGAAGTACTTTGAAAAGGACAAGGCACTGGAACGCCGTTTCCAGACGGTCATGGTCAACGAGCCGGACACGCTCAGCACCATTTCCATCCTGAGGGGACTGAAGGAAAGATATGAGAACCACCACAAGGTGCGTATCCAAGACGACGCCATCATCGCCGCCGTGGAACTTTCCAACCGCTATATCACCGACCGTTTCCTCCCGGACAAGGCCATCGACCTGATGGACGAGGCGGCAGCCAAACTGCGTATGGAGCGTGACTCCGTACCGGAGGAATTGGACGAAATCGAACGCCGGTTGAAACAGTTGGAAATCGAGCGCGAGGCCATCAAACGGGAAAACGATCAGCCCAAACTGGAACAACTGAGCAAGGAGATTGCCGAACTGAAAGAACAGGAAAGCAACTACAAGGCCAAATGGGAGGCCGAACGCGGACTGGTGAACAAAATCCAGCAGAACAAACAGCAAATCGAGCAGTTGAAATTCGAAGCCGAACGGGCCGAACGCGAAGGCGACTATGGCAAGGTGGCCGAAATCCGCTACGGCAAGCTCAAGGCATTGGAGGACGAAATCAACCGGATACAAGACCAGTTGAAGGACACGCAGGGAGCAGACGCGATGATTAAAGAGGAAGTGACCTCGGAAGACATCGCCGATGTGGTAAGCCGTTGGACGGGCATCCCCGTGAGCAAGATGCTGCAAAGCGAGCGCGAGAAGCTGCTCCATCTGGAAGAGGAACTCCACAAACGGGTCATCGGGCAGGACGAGGCCATACAGGCCGTGAGCGATGCCGTGCGGCGCAGCCGTGCGGGACTGCAAGACCCGAAACGTCCCATCGGTTCGTTCATCTTCTTGGGAACGACCGGTGTAGGCAAGACCGAACTGGCCAAGGCTTTGGCCGAATACCTCTTCGACGACGAGACGCTGATGACGCGTATCGACATGTCGGAATATCAGGAGAAATTCAGCGTAAGCCGGTTGATCGGTGCGCCTCCGGGATACGTAGGATACGATGAGGGCGGACAACTCACGGAGGCCGTACGCCGCAAACCTTACTCGGTAGTTCTGTTCGATGAAATAGAAAAGGCGCATCCTGACGTATTCAACATCCTCTTGCAAGTGCTCGACGACGGCCGTCTGACCGACAACAAGGGACGCGTGGTGAACTTCAAGAACACCATCATCATCATGACGAGCAACCTGGGGAGCGGTTACATCCAGAGCCAGTTCGAGAAACTGACGCCGCAGACCGGCACACAAGCCCGCGAAGCCCTCATCGAGGAGACGAAAAAAGAGGTGCTCGGCATGCTGAAGAAGACCATTCGTCCGGAGTTCCTGAACCGTATCGACGAGACCATCATGTTCTTGCCGCTCACTCAGGAGCAAATCAAACAGGTGGTGCGCCTGCAAATCAACGGCATCACCCAGATGCTGGAGGGCAACGGCGTGACCTTGCAACTGACCGATGCCGCCCTGGACTTCCTGGCCGATGCGGGTTACGATCCCGAGTTCGGTGCCCGTCCGGTCAAACGGGCCATCCAGCGTTACCTGCTGAACGACTTGTCGAAGACCATGCTGGCACAGCATATCGACCGGACGAGACCCATCATCGTGGATGCGGACAAAAACGGATTGGTATTCAGAAACTAAGCATAAACAAAGAGCGGAAATGTGAAACCACACATTCCCGCTCTTTTTGTTCATATTTCACAATATCCCTACTTTCAAGTATCCATACGCCCATCTCTCCGTCAGTATGAACTGATAAGATAATCAAGAAATAATGCAATACCTAAAAACAGGCATTTGCTCAATCCGCAAATTACTGATTTTGAACGATTGCAAAATTCTCTTTCCAAGCCGTATCTTTGCATTCGCAAAACAAACCTCCTAAACTCATAAAAATTGAAAACGGTAATCAGATTGTTAAGCCTTACATTGGCATTTATTGCAGGAACAAACCACCTTTCAGGACAAGCCCGGAAACAGGCTATGGTCTCAGGCAAGGTGTTCTCCACTTCGAACGAAATCATGGACTTTGCTACCGTACAAGTCAAAGGGACTTCTATCGGAACACGCCCCAACGAAAAAGGAATCTATCATCTGAAAGTCGATGCGGGAAAACATACATTGGTGTTTAAGGCTATGGGGTACGCCACGGTGGAACGTACCGTCACTCTCCAGGCCGGCGAACGCCAGAAGTTGAATGTCAAAATGCACCAGAAAGATATGGAACTGGCCGAAGTGAAAGTGGAAGCCAGCCACGTGGGCCGCATCAACAAATCGGCATTCAACGCAGTGGCCGTAGACTTGAAAGGTATGGCCGGACTGAATAAGAACCTGGCCGAAGTGCTGACCACCGTTCCGGGCGTCAAGCTGCGCGAGACGGGCGGAATGGGTTCGGACATGCAACTCATGCTCGACGGTTTTACGGGCAAACACGTCAAGATCTTTATCGACGGCGTACCGCAGGAAGGAGCCGGAACAGCCCTCAATCTGAACAACCTGCCGGTGAACTTCGCCGAACGCATCGAGGTCTACCGTGGGGTGGTTCCCGTCGGTTTCGGTACCGATGCCTTGGGCGGGGTCATCAATATCGTCACCAACCAAAGGAAACTCGGTTGGTTTGCCGATGCCTCTTATTCTTACGGCTCGTTCAACACCCACAAATCTTTCGTCAACTTCGGACAGTCGTTCAAGAACGGTCTGCTGTATGAAATCAACGCTTTCCAGAATTTCTCGGACAACAACTATTACATTGACTACTACGTTACGGAATTCAGCGATGACGGTATTTCGGAGAACACTGACAAGACAAAGATTTACCATATAAAACGTTTCAACGACCGCTTCCACAACGAAGCCGTGAGCGGCAAAATCGGAGTGGCCGACAAGAAATGGGCCGACCGCCTGATGTTGGGCTTTACCTACACCCACTTTTATAAGGAAATACAAAACGGAGTGTTGCAGAAGGTCGTGTTCGGAGAAAAACACCGTCATGGCTTCTCGTTCATCCCCTCTTTGGAATACCGCAAACGCAACTTGTGGGTCGAGGGACTCGATGTCATGGCCAATGTCAACTACAACCACAACATCACCCACAACATAGATACGGCATCTTACAAATACAACTGGTTGGGACAACGGAAATATACCGGTGTACCCGGGGAGCAATCCAACCAGAACAACGAGGCCAAGAACAAGAACTGGAACGGTACGCTCACGGCCAACTATCGCATCGGCCACGCCCATCTGCTCACGCTCAACCATGTGCTGAGCACTTTTGAACGCACCACCCGTTCGTACGTCGCAGGAAGTTCTCGCCTCTCGGACTTCAGCATCCCCAAGCGTTCCCTTAAGAACGTCACCGGACTGTCTTACCGCTTCATGCCCACAGAGAAATGGAACGCCACGGTGTTCGGCAAGTATTACAACCAATACAACGAGGGGCCCGTATCCCAAAGCGACGACGGTATCGGCAATTACATACAGATGTCGCAAAAAACGAGTGCTTTCGGTTATGGAGCGGCAGGAACTTACTTCATCCTGAAAAACCTGCAGGCCAAACTGTCATACGAGAAAGCTTACCGCCTGCCCTCGACAGACGAACTTTTCGGCGACGAAGACCTGGAAGCCGGACGGGCGAACCTGCGTCCCGAAAAAAGCGACAATGTCAACTTCAACCTCGGATACACCCCGCGATTCGGTAAGCACGGACTGTACATGGAAGGAAGCCTCATCTACCGCGACACGAAGGATTACATCCGTCGCGGATTGGACAACGTGGGCGGTATGGACTTCGGATTCTACGAGAACCACGGACGGGCCAAAACCAAAGGATACAACGTCTCCTTGCGTTACAGCTATGCGAACTGGTTCAGCCTGGGCGGGACATTCAACAGCATGGATGCCATCGACCGTGAGAAACGGTTGGCCGAAGGCACGGGGCAGGCTTCGCTGACCTACGGACAGCGCATCCCCAACCAGCCCTACCGCTACGCCAACTTCGACGCATCATTCTATTGGCATGACTTGTTCGGCAAAGGCAACATGCTCTCGCTCACTTACGACAGCTACTACCAGCATGAGTTTCCCCTGTACTGGGAAGACTTCGGCGACCCGGATACCAAAGCACGCGTCCCCGAACAGTTCTCCCACAACCTCACGCTGAATTACAGTGTGGCCAAGGGGCGTTACAACTTTTCGCTCGAATGCCGTAACCTGACGGACGAAAAGCTTTACGACAATTACAGCCTGCAAAAGGCCGGACGGGCTTTCTATGGAAAGGTAAGGGTTTACTTCGGGAAATAAACAGCATCATTCACTCAATAAATAATTAAAAACATGGAAAAAAGATTCTTTACTTGGGCGCTTGCTGCCGCCCTCTGCGTCGGCGGAGCATTGACTTCATGCAGTGATGACGACACAACTCCCGACGGAGGTAACGGTAATGGCGGCACCACAACTCCGGGTACAAGCAAATACGTCATTGCAGCCAAGGCCGACGAAGGTACTTATCTCGTCACCAGCGAATCACTCGACGAAGGTACTGTAAGCGTATTAGGCAATGGTACGGAAGCTATCGGTGCATCCTACTGGGTATTTTACGGACAGGACTATCTTTTCGGACTGCAATACAATGACGGAAATGCGGGCACCGGAGCCTCTTATGTCCTGAACGCCACAACCGGAAAAGTAAAAGAAGCACGTGAATATACGTTCAACCGTGTAACGACATACGGCACATGGGGCGACAACGTCATTACCTCTTCCACCAATGACGGCTCGCAGGAAAAAGATGCCCAAGGTAATTATGCCAAATATTTGCAGTTCAACTACCTGAATGTCCATTCCGGCAACACGACAACCGGTAAGCGTATTGCAGAGAACTTCCTCGGCAACGGCGAGATTGTCAGCTTTGCCGGTTTCGTGGAAGCCAACGGCAAACTTTATACATCCGTAGTTCCGATGGGCATGAGCCACTATGGTGTGAACACCTTCCCTGAAAAGGTCACGGACCAGGCACTCATAGCAACCCAAGACGGTGGACAAGGCTCTGGAAGTTACACAGCCGGACAAATCCCTTCTACCCAATATCCAGACAAGGCTTTCATAGCTATTTACAGCGGAGACAGCTTCAACGATACTCCTATTATAGTAGAAACCGATTCGATCGGCTTTGCTTGCGGACGCAACCGTTCGCAATATTACCAGACTATCTGGGCAGCCGACAACGGTGACCTCTATGTATTCTCTCCGGGCTACGGACGTACTGCCACCTCTTCTGCCGACCTGAAGAAAGTCACAGGCCAACTGCCTTCGGGCGTTGTCCGCATCAAGGCCGGCCAGACCACTTTCGACCCGGATTATTATTATAACCTTGAGGAGCAAGGCACCGGACATCCGATGTTCCGTTGCTGGCATATCACGGCCGACTATTTCTTACTTCAGATGTACAGCGAAGGAACGATGAGCGGCAAGAATGCACCGACCAAAGAATTGGCCGTATTCAAGGGCGAAAGCGGCACGCTGACCCAAGTAACCGAGGGATTGCCGGCCCAAGGCAAGATTTCTTCTTTCGGTATTCCGTTCAGCGACAATGGCGTGGCTTACATTCCGGTCACGACTACAGACGGCGATGCTCCGGCACTCTACAAGATAGACCCGGCTACGGCTAAAGCTACCAAAGGGTTGACCATCATTACCAACAACAGCGTGTCGGCCATCGGCAAACTGTCTGCTACGAACTAATTTTGGGATATGAGAAAAGCATTCGCCAAGATTCATCTTTGGTTTTCCATTCCATTCGGCATCATTATCAGCGTCGTCTGCCTTTCGGGGGCGGCGCTGGTATTTGAGCAGGATATCACCCGTGCCCTGAATCCCGGTTTTTATCGGGTCGAAGTAGAGGATGGAGCAAAGCCGCTCACGCCTTCCGAACTGGTCACGAAGCTCCGCACGCAACTCCCGGACTCATTGCGGATTTCCGGCCTGCAAATGTCGGGCGACCCGGAAGAAGCCTGGATGGTCAGCTTTGAGCACTTAAACCGCAAAACGCTAAGCGTAAACCCTTACACCGGCGAGATAAACGGATGGAACAAAAGCTATCCTTTCTTTCAGACCATGCGCAAACTTCATCGCTGGCTGATGGATGTTCCGCCTCGGAAAGGAGACAAGACCGTGGGTAAAACTATTGTCGGTGTCACTACGCTGGTCTTCGTTGCGATACTCATCAGTGGTGTGGTGATTTGGATACCGCGGACCAAAAAGGCTTTGAAAAACCGCCTTCAGGTATCCTGTAACAAAGGATGGCGGCGTTTCTGTTACGACAGTCACGTATCGCTCGGTTTCTACACCACGCTATTCCTACTCGTCATGGCGCTGACCGGACTTACCTGGTCGTTCACTTGGTACCGCACTGCCGCCTATTCTCTTTTCGGTGGCACCGCGCCAAAAGTGGAAAATACGCCTCGACCGGAATATCGGCAAAAGGGACGGAAAGATGCCGCAAAACAGCCCCGTCCGAACGGACAGCGGCATGCCGGCGGAGAAAAAGGCCGGAAAGGGACCACTTTCAATTATGCCGTATGGGACAAAGCCGCAGACGCAGTCCGCCAGATCTATCCGACCTACAAGTCGGTCAAGCTGGGTACGGAAGGCATAGAAGTGGCTCCCAACCCGAAGACCGACCGCCGTCAAACGGATAAAATACAATTCGACCCGCAAACCGGTCGCCTCGGCTCCATAACCTATTATAAGGATGCCCCGGCCTCACAAACGCTGAAAGGTTGGTTTTATGCCTTCCACACCGGCTCCTGGGGCGGCATGTGGACCAAGGTACTTTATTTCCTGGCTGCTTTCATCGGAGGGATTCTCCCGCTCAGCGGCTATTACCTGTGGTACAAACGAAAGTTCTCGTCTCGACGGAAACGTTAACGTCTTCATTCTACGTAATACATACGTCCCCGGGAAATCCAAAACGGAAATTCCCGGGGACGTATCTTATATCCTATAGCCCGACCCACTCTTCCGAAAAGATAGGCGGACTGGTCCATGTAGGGTCGCGGAACCACCGACGAGGATAGATTTTCATACCGTTGCCGTCTACGGCCAAATATGCGCCCCAAAAGCTGAACGTGGAATTGGAAATGATATGCCCGCGGCACAACGTCATCAAATATAAATCCACATAGTCGGGCATCAGTTCCGTATGTTCCACATATACGGCATCCTCCATCCAAAGATTCTCCCTCACCCATTCCATATCGTCGGAAAAGAAAAAGAAACGCGCATCGGGCCGCTTCTTTCTGACATAAGCAATGGCTTGCTGGAAATAGTCCACTCCGCATAAACCGAAAATCGAGTTGGAAGGATGCAGATAATCTCCGCGCCTCACGTGTACCGATACCGGATAATCCACGGCTCTTATCATCTGTACGAAACCGCTCTGCAGTTCCGCCAAAAACTGACGGAAAAAGAAGTAACGACGAGCATTCGGTATAAAACGCCGGTGCTGACTGTAATCGTCTATCAACACGGCTTCCGGCTTCTCGTCATCATACAATCTTTTCAAAACTCCCACGGCACGACAGATTTTGAGTCCCCAAACCACCAGTTTTATCCCCCACGAACAAGAAGGCAATTCCAGTTCAAAACAATCGGAAAGCCTCAAACCATTGTGCTGTTTCAGCCTACGGCGGTCATAAAACAGATAAACCTTATCGTTTCCGGACTCCATCAAATCCCGGAAACGACAATATTCGAACATCTGGTTCCCCAGTCCTCCTTTCAGACAAACGATTTTCATGCCGTCCGCGTACAATTCTAAAGACGTACTTTCTTTTTCACCTTTTTCGACTCGTTTTGCAAACGGTCGAGTGCCGTCACCACATACGTATATTTCCGGCTCCCGTCCTCATACGGCAGTTTATAGAAAGTGTTCGGCGTAATCGCCACGATATTCTCGGCGTATTCCAAATCTATAGGCTCGCCCTCGGCAAAGCGATAAACCACATATTGACGCGCACGGTTCATCTCGCTCGTTCCGCGCGGCTCACGCCAAAACAGCATATAGCCGTCTTCCGTCCATAAAGTGGTCAGTTTGCGTACTTTCTTCGGACGCTTGTGGTCTATCCACGGCATCTCGGGCTGCAAGGCCGGATAACGATGGTAATAGTTGCGCAACATCGTGCCATAATTTCCTTTGTTGTCCACCACTGCCTTGGCATACCATTGGCAACTGCCCTCGATGTTAGGCAACGAACGTTGCAAAGCCATCTTGCGCTCCATCTGGTGTTTGTTCGGGTCCACGGGGTCGGCTTTGGCCACCGTACGGTCCACGTCCTGCCCGATGTAGAGAGGCCGGTGTCCGGCATGCTCGCTCCACCAGCGTATCAGCGTATCGTAGTCGGCCGCGGAATGCCCGATTTCCCAATACACCTGAGGGATGTTATAATCCACCCAACCTTCTTTCACCCATTTCAACACATCGGCATAGAGATCGTCATAGTTCTGCAATCCGCGCGTATTGCTTCCCCTCTTCGGGTCGCTCTTCAAGTTACGATAGATACCGAAAGGAGACACGCCGAACTTCACCCAAGGCTTGACGGCATGGATGCAGTCGTGCAACTGACGGATGAAAAGGTTCACATTCTCCCGTCGCCAGTCATCGCGGTTCATTCCGTTCCCATAACGTGCATACGTCTGGTCGTCCGGAATGCGCAAACCGCTTTCGGGATAAGGATAAAAGTAATCGTCGATATGAATGCCATCCACGTCATAACGCAACAGTATGTCCGTCACGACGTTGCAGATATAGTCCCGGTTCTCGGGCATCCCCGGATCCATAATCAGTTGTTCGCCATACCAGAAATACCGCTCAGGATGCTTTCTGTAATCATGTGTGGCAGCCAGCTCCTTCGTACCTTTCGTTTTGGCCCGGTAGGGATTGATCCAGGCATGCAGTTCCATGCCCCGTGCATGACATTGGGCTATCATCCACTGCAACGGATCCCAGTAGGGAGAAGGCGGCGTGCCCTGCTGTCCGGTCAGATAACGGCTCCACGGCTCGAAGCTGCTGGCATAAAGCGCGTCGAACTCGGGACGTACCTGAAACAGGATGGCATTGATACCGCACTTTTGCAGTTCATTCAACTGGTACGTCAGCGTACGCTGCATCTCTGCCGTACCCAACCCCATAAACTGATAGTTCACACACTGTATCCATGCGCCGCGAAACTCCCGTTTGGGCGACAACTGGGCCTGGAGCGCAAAGCTGCAAAGCCACATCATCAAAAGCAAAAGTGATTTTTTATTCATCATACACGTTATTTCCGTGCAAAAATACAATAAAAATCCATCATGCGTTTGCCAAACATTGACTAACTTTGCAAACATAAGGACAATTAACGAAAACAACTGATGAACGACTACATACATATCAAGGGGGCAAGGGTGAACAACCTGAAGAATATCGACCTGGACATTCCACGCAACAAACTGATTGTCATCACCGGCCTGTCCGGTTCGGGCAAGTCTTCGCTGGCGTTCGACACGCTCTACGCCGAAGGACAGCGACGCTACGTGGAAAGCCTGTCGGCTTACGCCCGGCAATTTCTCGGACGAATGAGCAAACCGGAATGCGACTACATCAAAGGCATCCCGCCCGCCATCGCCATCGAGCAGAAGGTAAGCAGCCGTAATCCCCGTTCCACCGTAGGAACTTCCACCGAGATTTACGAATACCTGCGCCTGTTGTATGCCCGTATCGGGCGCACTTTCTCCCCCGTGAGCGGACAGGAGGTGAAAAAAAACACCACGGAAGACGTAGTGCAGTGCATGCTCTCCTATTCCAAAGGCACGCGCTTCACCGTACTCGCCCCGTTGCAGGTGCGTGAAGGGCGCACCCTTCAAGAGCAACTGGACAGCGACTTCAAGCAGGGTTTCTCGCGCATCGAAGTAGACGGCGAGGTCGTGCGCATAGAGGACTTCATGCTGGAACTGGCCTCGGATCCGTCGAAAGGCGAAGACCGCACCATCCATCTGCTCATCGACCGCATGAGTTGCGACGACAGCAAAGATGCCATCTC
>OKXB01001285.1_pt1 | contig 25545 bp, 25 predicted proteins | sample 1601731 | NCBI WGS metagenome assembly OKXB01 (sample SAMN04414077, study PRJEB24778) | human gut metagenome | material: faecal | host: Homo sapiens
AAGCTGTATGAAGAGAAAAAGGAGCAGTAAACAATGGGAATGACAATGACACAGAAGATACTTGCCCGTGCAGCGGATCTTGAGCAGGTACAGGCAGGACAGCTGATCGAGGCACAGCTGGATCTGGTGCTGGGCAACGATATCACCAGTCCGGTGGCAATCAAGGAAATGGATAAAATGAAGGTGCAGGGGGTGTTTGATAAGGATAAGATCGCACTGGTACCGGATCATTTTGTTCCCAATAAGGATATTAAGTCTGCGGAGCACTGCAAATGTGTCCGTGAGTTTGCAAGACGCAATGAGATCACCAATTATTTCGAAGTGGGAGAGATGGGTATCGAGCATGCCCTGCTTCCGGAGAAAGGACTTACCGTAGCCGGAGATGTGATCATCGGTGCGGATTCCCATACCTGTACTTATGGCGCTCTGGGTGCATTTTCCACCGGTGTGGGAAGTACCGATATGGCAGCCGGTATGGCTACCGGCAAGGCATGGTTCAAAGTACCTGCGGCGATCAGATTCAATCTGACCGGCAAACCCGCAGAATGGGTCAGCGGTAAGGATGTGATCTTACATATCATCGGCATGATCGGTGTGGACGGTGCACTGTACAAGTCTATGGAATTTGTAGGAGACGGTATCGCCAATCTGTCCATGGATGACCGATTCACCATTGCCAACATGGCTATCGAAGCCGGCGGTAAGAACGGTATTTTCCCTGTGGATGAGAAGGCTATTGCTTACATGGAAGAGCATTCAAAACGCCCCTATAAGGTATTTGAAGCAGATCCGGATGCACAGTATGATGCAGAATATACTATTGATCTGAGCACCTTACGTCCCACTGTGGCCTTCCCGCATCTGCCGGAGAATACACATACCATTGATGAGATCCACGAGATGGAGCCCATCGCTATTGATCAGGTAGTGATCGGATCCTGTACCAACGGACGTATCGACGATCTGCGCACCGCAGCAAAGGTACTCAAGGGCAGACATGTGGCGAAAGGCATGCGCTGCATCGTAATTCCTGCCACCCAGTCCATCTATATGCAGGCTATGGAAGAGGGACTTCTGAAGACCTTTATTGAAGCGGGAGCAGTCGTAAGCACTCCTACCTGTGGACCCTGCCTTGGTGGATACATGGGTATCCTGGCAGAAGGCGAGAGATGTGTCTCCACGACCAATCGTAACTTTGTCGGACGTATGGGACATGTAAAATCCGAGATCTATCTGGCAAGTCCTGCAGTAGCGGCAGCCAGCGCCATCACCGGCAAGATATCCTGTCCCTGCGAACTGGAGTAAGCTGCAGGAAAAAGCAAGATGCGGGCAGGCAAGTAAGGGATTGTGGAATCCTGTGGCTGCCTGCATGGAAAAGTAAGAGATATATTGGAACAGGAAAAATATTTGAAACATTTGTAATAGAAAGGTAACGGAAAATGAACAACGCAAAAGGAATAGTTTTCAAATTCGGAGATAACGTGGATACTGACGTTATCATTCCCGCAAGATATCTGAATTCCTCCGATCCTGCAGAACTGGCCACTCACTGCATGGAGGATATTGACAAGGACTTTATTAAAAATGTAAAAAAGGGTGACATCATCGTAGCGGAGAAAAACTTCGGCTGCGGCTCATCCAGAGAGCATGCCCCCATCGCCATCAAGGCTGCAGGTGTCAGCTGTGTCATCGCAGAGACCTTCGCCAGAATCTTCTACCGCAATGCCATTAACATCGGACTGCCCATCATTGAGTGTCCCGAGGCATCCCGGAAGATTCAAAACGGCGATGAAGTCGAGATAGATTTCAATACCGGAGTGATCCAAGATCTTACCACAGGCGAAAGCTTCCAGGGACAGGCGTTCCCCGAGTTCATGCAGAAGATTATCGCCGCAGAGGGACTGATCAACTACATCAACAGTCAGAAATAAATTGAGTGCATGGCTCGTAACGTAGGGTTGCCATAACCCCCACGAACGCCTGCATCGGATGGAACATCCTTCCGGGGTGTCAGGTCTCCCGGAGGGAATTTCCTGACGAAAAGTGACATAGCGGTCGAGAAAATATCACCATCGTCTGACAAACATTCCCGGAAGGACATTCCATCCGCTGCAGGGGTTCTACATTTTCTCATAATGTCTGTACGTCATAGGCATTTCTATTGTTTTGGTGAAAATCGCATCAAAATAGCAAAATCAGTACAAAAAATCTTCTAAATCAAACATTTTTTGTACTGATTTTATTATTTTTCCCATTTTAGCGAAAATAAGCTCTTATAAAAGGCCAAAATCTCCTGTTTTTGTATTTTTTATGCAAAAAAAGGTGTTTTTAATACAAACTTTATTGTACCACTGCCTTATCCACATCAATCACTGCGTAGAAATCCGGGTGGTTCATCTGGATCCGTTTCGTGACGGAGTCAACCACATCCTGATCGGAAACGGGATAATCATAGGGGACTACGATGTCAAAAATGAGGTTCGTGTGGGTCAGTCCCTTGACGATGCGGAAATCATGCATGCTGAGTTTTGGATCGATCTGATCCAGATAAGCTTTTACCTCTGCTTTCAGGGACAGTGTCTCGGGGTCATTGGTGCTGACGGGATCCATGTGGATCACAGCGTTACAGTTTAATTTGCTGCGCAGTTCATGCTCTATGGTATCGATCGTATCGTGCAGGGTCAGAATATTACCGTCGGCAGGAACCTCCGCATGCAGAGAGATCAGAGTCCTTCCGGGGCCGTAATTATGCACGATCAGATCGTGAATCCCGGTGACATCATCATAAGAGAGAACGATGTCGTTAATCTGCTGTACCAGTTCAGGCTCGGGGGGCTGCCCAAGCAGGGGACTGATCGTGTCTTTGGCTGCGACAAATCCGGAGTACAGGATGAACATACCCACCAGCACACCACAGTAACCGTCGATAATGATGCCCGAGGCGGCGGAGACGATAGTGCCGATGAGAACCACGGTGGTTGCTATCATATCGCTCAAACTGTCAATGGCGGTAGCCTTCATTGCCACAGAACCGATCCGGGAACCGATGCTGCGGTTATACAGAGCCATATAGCACTTTACCAGGATCGAAAATACCAGGATGCCGATAATGACAGGGGAGTAGTCAGGAACTTCCGGATGGAAAATCTTACTTACAGAGCTTTTTACCAGTTCGAAGCCCATGAGCACGATTAAAATAGAGACTAACAGCCCGGAGATATATTCGATCCGTCCGTGTCCGAAGGGATGGTCAGAGTCCGGCTTCTGTCCCGCCATTTTGAAGCCTGCCAGCGTAATGATGGAGGATGCTGCATCCGACAGGTTGTTGAATGCATCCGCCGTGATGGCGATGGAATGACTGAAAAAGCCTGCCAGAGCCTTGGTAGTGAACAGGATCAGGTTGAAAAAAATCCCGACGATACCGCAGAGCATTCCATATGCCTGGCGAACGCCGGAATCCGTGACGTTTTCATGATCCCTGATAAATAATTTTGCCAATAATGTAACCATAAGATAACCCCTTTTCCCAAATGAGAGTTTAAGGGATATTTTAGCGCATATGCAGGAAAAATACAAGTAAATCCGGATGATTTGCAGAAAAATGATTTGCAGAAAAAACGCCCAAAGATGCAGATCAAGAAATCTGCGGTTGCTATTGCGCATCCGTCGTTTTCAGTGTATAATCTCGGTGGACGTAATGTAAGCTTTCAGAACGGATCCGGGACGCAGACCATTTTCCGGAGCCGTACTGGTAATTTATAATAATCAAAAGTAAAAATGGAGGAACGATCGATGAGAAAGAAACCGGTTGTATTAATGATCCTGGATGGTTATGGATTGAATGATAAGGTAGAGGGCAATGCCGTAGCACAGGCCAATACCCCTGTAATGGACTCCCTGATGAAGGAGTATCCTTTTGTACATGGTAATGCCAGCGGTATGGCAGTAGGTCTTCCCGAAGGTCAGATGGGTAACTCTGAGGTAGGTCATATGAATATGGGCGCCGGCCGTATCGTATATCAGGAGCTGACCCGTATCACCAAGGAGATCCAGGACGGCGACTTTTTTAAGAATGAAGCTCTGTTAAAAGCCATTGATAATTGTAAGAAGAACAACAGCGCCCTGCATCTGATGGGTCTGTTATCCGACGGTGGCGTACACAGCCACATTACCCATCTGTACGGCCTGCTGGAGCTGGCGAAGCAGCAGGGCCTGGAAAAAGTATATGTTCACTGCTTCTTAGATGGACGTGATACCCCTCCCGCCAGCGGTAAGAGCTATGCAGAGCAGTTAAATGAAGAAATGAAGAAAATCGGTGTAGGTAAGATCGCTTCTGTAATGGGCCGTTATTATGCTATGGATCGTGATAACAATTATGACCGTGTACAGCTGGCTTACGACGCCATGACCGAAGGTAAAGGCTTGACCGCTGCCTGCGGTATCTGTGGTATCCAGGAGTCTTACGACAGAGAAGAGACCGATGAGTTTGTAAAACCTACTGTTGTTGTAGAAGATGGCAAGGCAGTCGGACTGGTGCAGGACAAGGATTCCGTGATCTTCTTCAACTTCCGTCCCGACCGTGCAAGAGAGATCACCAGAGCCTTCTGTGATGATGACTTCAAGGGATTTGACCGTGTGAGAAAGGATATTACTTTTGTATGCTTCTCCGATTACGATCCTACCATTCCTAATAAAGAAGTGGCATTCCACAAGATCGCCATTACCAATACCTTCGGTGAGTGGCTGGCAGCTCATGACATGAAGCAGGCACGTATCGCCGAGACTGAGAAGTATGCACATGTAACCTTCTTCTTCAACGGCGGCGTAGAGCAGCCCAACGAGGGAGAGGATCGTATCCTGGTAAATTCTCCCAAGGATGTGGCAACCTATGATCTGAAGCCGGAGATGAGTGCTCCTCAGGTCTGCGGGAAACTGCTTGATGCGATCCGCTCTGAAAAATATGATGTGATCGTGATCAACTTCGCGAACCCCGATATGGTAGGTCATACCGGTGTGATCTCTGCAGCCATCAAGGCGATTGAGACCGTAGATGAGTGCGTAGGCAAGGCAGTACAGGCAGTGAAGGATGTAGACGGCGTTCTGTTCATCTGTGCAGACCACGGTAACGCAGAGCAGATGATTGATTACACCACCGGTCAGCCTCATACCGCACATACCACCAATCCGGTTCCGTTCATCCTGGTAAACTACGATCCTGCTTATACGCTGAAAGAGGGCGGATGCCTGGCAGATATCGTACCTACCCTGATCAACGTGATGGGTATGGAGCAGCCGGCAGAAATGACAGGAAAGTCTCTGTTAATTAAAAAGTAATCACCGGAATATTTTCGGTAAGATCGCAGAAACCATAAAAGCAGAGGAAGATTCCTCAGGCACTTTGCACGGTGCCTGAGGATTTTGTAACTGATTTTTACATGATATCTTCTTATTAGCAGGAGGAAGAATTATATTATATGGAACAGAAGAAAAATCTGGTAACTCTGGGCAGCACCGGGATCACCGTAGAGAAAAACTCCTTCGGAGCGCTGCCCATCCAGCGGATCTCCAAGGAAGCAGCCATTGGACTGCTTCGCAAAGCCTATGCTGCAGGCGTAACCTTTTATGACACTGCCAGATACTATACTGACAGTGAAGAGAAAGTGGGCGCTGCCTTTGAGGGTATGCGGGACAAAATATATATCGCTACCAAGACCGGAGCCACCACAGCAGAAGGCTTCTGGAAGGAGCTGCACACTTCCCTGGAAAAATTAAAAACAGATTATATCGACATCTACCAGTTCCACAATCCGGCATTCTGCCCGAAGCCGGGAGATGGCACGGGATTGTATGAGGCCATGCTGGAAGCCAAAGAAAAAGGCATGATCCGTCACATTGGTATTACCAATCACCGTCTGAATGTAGCGCATGAAGCCATTGAAAGCGGACTGTATGAGACACTGCAGTTCCCTTTCTGCTATCTGGCTACCGACAAGGATCTGGAACTGGTACAGGATTGCAAAAAGGCAGGCATGGGATTCATTGCCATGAAGGCACTGTCCGGCGGACTGATCAATAATTCCGCAGCGGCATATGCATATCTGGCACAGTTTGATAATGTACTTCCCATCTGGGGAGTCCAGCGGGAGAGTGAGCTGGATGAATTTCTGTCCTATATAGATAATCCTCCTGCATTAACACCCGAATTACAGGCGGTGATCGATCGTGACAGGGAAGAACTACAGGGAGATTTCTGCAGAGGCTGCGGCTATTGCATGCCCTGTCCGGCAGGGATCGAGATCAACAACTGCGCCCGCATGAGCCTGATGATCCGCAGAGCACCTTCAGCAGCACAGCTGACAGACGAGATGCAGGCAAAAATGCGTAAGATCGAGGATTGCCTGCATTGTGGCAGATGTAAATCCAAATGCCCTTACGGACTGGATACACCGACGTTACTGGAAAAGAATTACAAGGATTACTGCGAGATCCTTGCCGGAAAGGCATATTAATTACGGATAGATTTGAATAGAAACCTCCTTACGGGACATACTTACATCAGAAAAAGTAAAGTAGATATGCCTGTAAGGAGGTTTTTTATGGAAAAATATCTGGAGATCGTCGAAGTACATGGAAGGGAGATTCTGGATTCCAGAGGAAATCCCACGGTGTCTGCCACTGTCACGGTGAAGGACAGAGAGAGCGGCAGATGTTTTCAGGGGATGGCAGCGGTGCCCTCCGGAGCCAGTACCGGACAGTTCGAGGCTGTGGAACTCAGGGATGGAGAAACCAGATATTTCGGACTGGGTGTGCAGCATGCCGTCAAAAACGTGGATGAAAAGATTGCAAGTGTTTTGGTGGGAGAGAATGCATTGGAGCAGATCCGTATCGACCGGATCCTGCGGGAGACGGACGGCACGGACAATAAGAGTAACCTGGGAGCCAATGCCATGCTGGCAGTGTCCATGGCGGTGGCAAGAGCAGCTGCGGAGGCACTGGGCCTTCCCCTGTATCGTTACTTCGGAGGAATCTCTTCGAGACTTCTGCCGGTACCTATGATGAATATCTTAAACGGCGGAAAGCATGCGGCGAACACCGTGGATTTCCAGGAGTTCATGATCATGCCCGTACAGGCGGAGAACTTTGCGGAGGGGTTACGGATCTGTGCGGAAATTTATCATAATCTGAAAAAACTGCTGGAGGAGAAAGGCTTGTCCACCGGAGTCGGGGATGAGGGCGGCTTTGCACCCGATCTGCCGGATGCGGAGAGCGTGCTGGATTTCCTCGTGGAGGCGATCAAGGCTTCCGGATATGTACCGGGGCAGGATATCAAGATCGCCATGGATGCCGCCAGCAGTGAACTATATAATGAAAAAACGGGAATGTACCATTTCCCGGGAGAGAGTAAGCTGAAGGGAGAGGAAGTCCTGCGGGATACCGGAGAAATGATCTCGTATTATGAACGGCTTGTGGAGAACTATCCCATTATCTCTATTGAGGACGGACTGGATGAAAATGACTGGGACGGTTGGCAGGAGCTGACGAAACGGCTGGGAGAGAAAATCCAGTTAGTGGGAGATGATTTGTTTGTCACAAATACAAAACGGCTGGATGCCGGGATCAAACTTCATTGTGGTAATGCCATTCTGGTAAAAGTCAATCAGATCGGAACGCTGTCCGAAGCCTTCGAAGCGGTGGAAATGGCACACAAGAATGGTTACAAGGCTGTGATCTCTCACAGATCCGGCGAGACGGAGGATACCACCATAGCAGATATAGCGGTGGCACTGAATGCCGGACAGATCAAGACCGGAGCACCCTGCCGCAGCGATCGTGTGGCGAAGTACAACCGGCTGCTTGCCATTGAAGAGGAGTTAAAGGATGCCGCGGCATATATGGAGCCGTTTTGCAAAATCTGAGTGACTGCGCAACAAAATGAAAACTACAAAAAATAAAAAATGTATAAAAAAGAAGAATTTTCTGCACCGGAAATTCTTCTTTTTTTTGAGGAAAACTATAGAGACATACATGGGAGAAAGAAAAAAGAACAAAAATATAATGTGTAAATATACATCATATACTGAAAAATATACACTATATACAGGAATTGAAAAACAGAGACTATTTTTATTGAAAAACTTTTTCATAAATATACAGACAAATGTGCGTAGCACACGAACACGGTGGAGATAAATCAGGAATAAGAAAAACACGGAAACTGGCAGATGCTTCATATGTAATTCAGTTGACAGCCTTGAAAAAGTGTTGTAATATAACAAAAGTCGTTGTCGGAAAAGTAAAGTACATTTTACGTACGTGTATACTTGCATACAAATACGAAAAGTGTATTTTATGAATGTCCGTAGGCAAAAGAAAAGCAAGGAGTTGAAGAGATGCTTAAATATATTGCAAAACGTATCGGTCTGGCGCTGATCACGATTTTTACAGTAGCAACACTCACCTTTTTCCTGATGAACATGGTCCCCGGTGGTCCGTTCCTCTCGGAGAAAGCAGTAAGCCCTGCTGCACAGGCAGCCCTGGAGGCAAAATATGGACTGGACAAGCCTTTGTCCCAGCAGTATCTGACGTATATGAAAGATGCTTTGCACGGTGATTTCGGAGAGAGTCTGAAGCAGAGAGGAAGAACCGTTACTTCTATTATAGTATCCAAGTTCCCTGTATCTGCAAGAGTAGGTGGACTTTCCGTTATCGTAGCGCTGTTGGTAGGTATCCCACTGGGATGTCTGGCAGCTACCCATCGTGGCAAGACGCTGGACAGCGTGATCTCCGTGATCTCCACTTGTGGTATTGCGGTACCAAGCTTCGTTATATGTACTCTGCTTCTGTATTTCCTGGGAAGTAAGGTAAAGATACTGCCCACTTACGGAATCGGCACCTGGAAGCATTATGTGATGCCCGTGATCGCACTGGCATTGTACCCCACTGCTTATATTATGAGACTGATGCGTTCTTCCATGCTGGATGTTCTGGGACAGGATTATATGAGAACCGCTACGGCGAAGGGAGTAAAACCTTTCTTCCGTCTGTTCAAGCATGCACTGAGAAATGCACTGCTCCCCGTTATCACCTATGTAGGTCCTATGATGGCTTATACTATGACAGGAAGCTTCGTAGTAGAGAAGATTTTCACGATCCCCGGTCTGGGCAATGAATTTGTCAGCTCGATCATTAACCGTGACTACACCATGATCATGGGTACCACCATTTTCCTCGCAACACTGATGGTTGTCATGAATGTGCTGGTGGATATCGTATATAAGCTCGTCGACCCCAGGATCAAGTTGAAGTAAGATTAACAGGAAGGAAGATACCGATGAAAGAACCGAATGCTATGAGCTTTCATGTAAAATATAAACCGGAAGATTTTATGCCGGCGAACGAAGAAGAGAAGCAGAGCCAGGTCATCATGCGTGAGAGCGTGGGCTTCTGGCAGGATGGCTTCCGCAGACTTCGTAAGAATAAGGTTGCCATGGTCAGCCTCTTCGTTATTATTGTAGTTATGATCTTTTCCTTTATCGTGCCGGCATTTTATCCCTATGATTACAAGACACAGATCAAAGGAAGCGAGAATCTGCACCCCATGCAGTATTCCGAGAAAGAGATAGAGCGTATGGATGCGGGAGAGAAGGTATTCCCCCATGTGCTCGGTACCGATAAAATGGGCCGTGATTATGCTATCCGTGTTATGATGGGAAGCCGTATCTCCCTGTTGGTTGGTCTGATCGCTACTGCCATCATTTTCGTGATCGGTTCCCTGATCGGTTCCATCTCTGCATTCTTCGGTGGATGGGTGGATCTGATCATCATGCGTATTGTGGATATTATCTATACGATACCGGATTTCCTGCTGATCGTGCTGCTGTCCTTTGCGTTAAAGGACCCTCTGGCGAATCTGGCACAGCTTCCCGGATTCGGATGGATGCAGATCGTAGGATCTAACCTGATCAGTATCTTCATCGTATTCGCATTGCTGTACTGGGTAGGAATGGCACGTATGGTACGAAGCCAGATCCTGACCCTGAAGGAAAATGATTATGTCATGGCAGCCAAGGCTCTGGGAGCCAAGGATGGCCGTATCATTAAAAAGCATCTGCTGACCAACTGTATCGGTACGCTGATCGTTACCACCACACTGCAGATCCCTTCCTCTATTTTTACCGAGAGCTATCTGAGCTTCTTAGGTATGGGTGTGGCAGTTCCTCTGCCTTCCCTGGGAAGCCTTGCAAGTGATGCCATTAACGGCATGATCACATTCCCGTACCTGTTGTTTGCACCCTGTCTGCTGATCAGTCTGATCATCTTAAGCTTTAACCTGTTTGGTGACGGACTTCGTGATGCATTCGACCCGAAGCTTAAGAATTAATGGAAGGAGTAGTGAAGATGGATAACAATTATCTGGTAGATATACAGCATGAACGTCTCTCTTTCTTTACTCCTGCCGGAGAAGTAAAGGCACTGAACGATGTCTCCATTCACCTGAAGGAAGGGGAAGTACTGGGCATCGTAGGAGAGAGTGGTTCCGGTAAATCCGTAACCGCATACAGTCTGATGGGACTGACCGCTTATCCCGGTAAGCTGATCGGCGGAGAGCTTCACTTCAATGGACACGAAGTGGAGAAAATGACCGAAAAAGATTTTTCCAAAATGCGTGGTAAAGAGGTTTCCATTATTTTCCAGGATCCTCTGACCAGCTTAAATCCCGTATATACCATTGGCAATCAGATTATAGAAGTAATCCGTCTGCATACCGATGCGGACAAGAAAAAAGCATATGCAAGAGCAGTGGAGCTTTTGTCGCTGGTAGGTATCAACGAACCGGAGAAGCGTATGAAGCAGTATCCTCACGAGCTGTCCGGTGGTATGAGACAGCGTGTCATGATCGCAATCGCGCTGGCATGTGAACCGAAGCTTCTGATCGCCGATGAGCCTACTACCGCACTGGACGTTACCATTCAGGCGCAGATCCTGGAGCTGATGATGGAGCTGAAGGACAAGCTGGGCATGGCGATCATCATGATCACCCATGACCTGGGTATCGTGGCGAGCATGTGTGACCGTATTGCAGTCATGTATGCCGGTCGTATCGTGGAGACCGGTACCTGTGACGAGATCTTCTATCATCCGAAGCATGAATATACCAAGGGTCTTCTGGAGAGTATCCCCCGGCTGGACAGCACGAAGCATGAGAAGCTGATCCCCATCGAGGGTAACCCGGTGGATCTTCTGAATCCTCCCGAGGGATGTGCATTCGCACCCCGCTGTAAGAACTGCATGAAGATCTGCCTGAGAGAGAATCCTCCTAAGACGGATTTCAGCGAGACGCATTACGCACATTGCTTTATGAACCAGAAAGCCGAGATGGAGGGAGGAAATACCAATGAGTGATAAGTTACTTCAGGTTGAACATTTGAAGCAATACTTCCCCGCAGGCGGCATGGGTAAAAACCGTAAGTTCGTGAAGGCCGTGGATGATGTCAGCTTTTTTGTGAATAAAGGTGAGACTCTCGGACTGGTAGGAGAGAGCGGCTGTGGTAAGACCACCACCGGACGTTCTATCTTACGATTATATGAGCCCACCGGCGGCAAGATCACATTTGACGGCAATGTGATCCTGGACGTTGAAAATAAAGTAAAGGTGGATATGCTGCCTTACCGTCAGAAGATGCAGATGGTATTCCAGGATCCTTATGCAAGTCTGGATCCCAGAATGACCGTAGGAGATATCGTAGGGGAAGCCATCGACATCCATAAGCTGGCTGCCAATAAGAAGGAACGTCATGACAGGATCATCTCCATGCTGGAGAAGGTTGGACTGAACTCTGAGCATGCGAACAGATATCCTCATGAATTCTCCGGTGGACAGCGTCAGCGTGTCGGCATTGCGAGAGCACTGGCAGTGAACCCGCAGTTCATCGTCTGCGATGAGCCGATCTCCGCACTGGATGTATCGATCCAGGCACAGGTGGTGAATATGTTCGAGGAGCTGCAGGAGCAGATGGGACTGACCTATCTGTTCATCGCACATGACCTCTCTGTCGTAAAACATATCTCCGACCGTATCGGCGTTATGTACCTGGGCAAAATGGTAGAGCTGGCAGACAGCTACGAGCTGGTAGCACGAAGCCTGCATCCTTATACCAAGAGCCTGATCTCTGCAATCCCCATTGCAGATCCCATCAAGGCAAGAGCAAGCAAACGTATTGTTCTGCAGGGAGACGTTCCCAGTCCTCTGAACCCGCCCACCGGATGCCGTTTCCGCACCAGATGTCCTTATGCGGATGAGTGCTGTGCACAGAAGGAACCCGAATGGAGAGAAGTGGAAAAGGGTCACTACGTGGCATGCCACCATGTGGAGAAGATCAATGCCTGAAATTAGGTATTGACAGCTAGGCAATTTAGCTGTTTAATATAAAGCTATACAAAGCATAGTGCTTTTGTATGAAAAGAAAGAGGAGGATAACTTTATGAAAAAGAAGTTAGCTATGCTGCTCACCGCAGCAATGCTGGTAGGTTCTCTGGCAGCATGCGGCAGCAGCGACAATGGTTCTTCTGCAACCGGCAGTGCCAGTGCAACTGACAGCACCAAGACCGATGCAGCAGCAACCGAAGTTAGTACCGAAGGCAAACAGCTTACCGTTCAGATCGGTCCCGATCCCGAGACCATTGATCCCGCACTGAACAGTGCAGTAGATGGCGGTAATATGCTGCTTCACTCTTTTGAGTGTCTTCTGACAATTGACCAGGATGGTAAGATCGCTCCCGGACAGGCTGAGACCTGGGAAGTATCTGAGGATGGTCTTACCTGGACTTTCCATCTTCGTGATGGATTAAAGTGGTCTGACGGCAGTGATCTGACCGCAGACGATTTCGTATACAGCTGGAAGCGTGTATGCGATCCCGCAGTAGCAGCTCCTTATGCTGAGACTGTCCTGGGTATGGTTAAGGGCTTTGACGAGGCACAGGCCGGTGATCTGGATGCTCTGGCAGTATCCGCTCCCGATGCTAAGACCTTGGTTGTAGAGCTTTCCAATCCCTGCCCTTACTTCGAGTCTCTGGCAGCATTCGCTACCCTGAGCCCTGTTCAGCAGGCAACCGTAGAGGCTAACGGCGATGCATGGGCTACCGCAGCTGAGACCTATATCTCCAACGGACCTTTCTACATTACCGAGTGGGTACCCGATTCTCACATTACCATGTCCAAGAACCCTAACTACTGGAATGCTGATGCGATCAAGCTTGGCAGCATCAAATTCGTACTGATGGAGGATTCCAACGCAGCTTATACTGCATACCAGTCCGGTGATGTACTGTTCATCAAGGATGTTCCTACCCAGGAGATCCCCAGCTTACAGGGTAACCCCGAGTTTCATGTAGAGCCTATCCTGGGAACTTACTATCTGTCCATGAACCTGGAAGATCCTGCATTTGCAGATGTAAATGTTCGTAAGGCTCTGAGCCTGGCAATTGATCGTGATTATGTAGCAAATACCCTGATGCAGGGAACCTACTCTCCCGCATACAACATCGTAGGTGAGGGCTGGGTAGATACCGACGGCAGCTCCTTCAATGCAAATGCTAACGGTGGTCAGAGCTATATCTCCGATGATTTCGATGCTAACCTTGAGGAAGCTAAGCAGCTCTTAGCTGATGCAGGTTACCCCAATGGTGAAGGACTTCCTACCATCACCTATACTACCAATGATGCAGGTTACCACAAGACTGTTGCTGAGTACTTACAGCAGGCATGGGGCGAGCTTGGTATTAACGTAGAAGTAAATATCGTTGAGTGGTCCAGCTTCACTCCGATGAGACGTAACGGTGAGTACATGGTAGCACGTAACGGATGGGTAGGAGATTACAGCGATCCTTCCAATATGCTAGACCTGTTCTGCACCGGCAACGGTAACAACGATGGTAAGTTCTCCAATGCTGACTTCGATGCAGCTATGGAGAAGGCAGCTTCCACCATGGATACCGCTGAGCGTTCCGCAGCTCTTCATCAGGCTGAGGATGTTCTGATGGAGCAGGTAGGATGCATCCCTGTTGCTTACTACAATGACTTCTGGCTGCAGAGCGAGAAGATCACCGGTATCTGGCATTCCGCTTATGGTTTCTGGTACTTCATGTATGGTGACATCGCAGAGTAATCTGTGGATCTGATCATTCAGAATAAAAACGAAGGCCCCCTGTGAGATCGTAAAGATTTCCGGGGGTTCTTTTTTGTGCCGCGTTTTCGGCGCTGTATTGTAAAATGTTGTTGCAATTGTGTACAATATATGGTAATATAAAATCTGCTTGACATTAGGAGGTGTGAAATGGAAGCATTAAGAGTAGTAATCAACATAATTTTTATATTGGTATGTGTAGCACTGACAGTGTTAGTATTGATGCAGGAAGGTAAATCCGCAGGACTGGGTTCCATCAGCGGCGCTGCTGAGACCTACTGGGGCAGAAATAAAGGACGTTCCATGGAAGGTATGCTGGTGAAGATCACGAAGATCCTTGCAGTATTCTTCATGTTACTTGCAGTCGTACTGAATCTGAACGTATTTTAATCATTACGAAGGATGACACTCTTGTGTGCATGGCATACAAGAGTGTTTTGTTATATTTAACTATTCAGAGCCATGCAAATCATGCCAACATGTACGTCGAATGCTTGCATTCGTAAGAACATTTGACATGATTTATATGGCGAAGTAACTACCCCGACTTTAATGCCTACGGATTGCTCCGTGCTACGCACTCCCACAATCCTACCCAATATTCGCATATCGTGGGATTATCATCCCACTTTTATGCTCATATCGGGGCGGGTCCTAAGGTCTTTCACCCACCTATGAGCAAGCTCATGTGGGCTTAGACCTTTTGACCCTGGCATCATGTTATTCAGGAAAGCCTCGTAGAGGCGGTTTTGCGAATGGAGTTCTGAATAGTTACTGTTTGAGAGAGGTTACATGAGTAATAACGAAATCAGAGAGAAGAGAAAAAAAGTAATTTGTGATCTGGTGAAGGACGATTTCTATGTCCCCATGAAGGAGAAGGAACTGGCAATGTTCTTGCAGGTGTCAAAGGAAGACAGAGAGGAATTCCGGGAGATTCTGCAGGAACTTTTAGCGGAAGGAAAGCTTACCCTGACTGTTAAGGGTAAATATATGAAGTCCAACGGTAAGGTTCTGACGGGAACTTTTATCAGCAATGCCAAAGGCTTTGGATTTGTGGAAGTGGAAGGAAGGGACGAGGATCTGTTCATTCCGGAGGACAAGCAGGGTGGAGCATTCCATAAGGATACCGTGGAAGTGGCACTTCTGCCTGCGAAGACCGGCAAACGCCAGGAAGCGCAGGTTATCCGCATCATTGCCAGGGGTATGACTCAGGTGGTGGGAACCTATGAGCAGTCCAAGAGTAATTTTGGCTTTGTCATTCCGGATAACACGAAGATAGCACAGGATATTTTCGTGCCGAAGGAGTGGTCGAAGGGGGCCATGACCGGACATAAGGTCGTGGTGGAGATCACCGGATACGGCACGAATACGAAGAGTCCTGAGGGCAAAGTCGTGGAGATCCTGGGACATATCAACGATCCCGGTGTAGATATCATGTCTATCGTACGTGGCTTTGATCTGCCGGTGGAATTCGGCGAGAAGATCATGAGCCAGGTGGAGAGGGTATCCCAGGAGGTATCCGAGGCGGATTGTGCCGGACGCAGGGATCTGCGGGATGTGACCATGGTGACCATCGACGGAGAGGATGCCAAGGATCTGGATGATGCTGTCAGTGTATCCTTTGATGGGACATATTACCACTTAGGAGTACACATTGCAGACGTGACGAACTACGTGCAGGAGAATTCCGCACTGGACAGAGAGGCATTAAAACGAGGCACCAGTGTCTATCTGGTGGACCGTGTGATCCCTATGCTGCCCCATGCATTGAGTAACGGTATCTGTTCCCTGAATGAGGGCGTGGACCGTCTGGCATTAAGCTGCCTGATGAAGGTGGATGAAGAGGGCGAGATCGTGGACTATGAGATCTGCGAATCTGTGATCCGGGTCAATAAGCGGATGTCTTATACCGTGGTGAAAAAGCTGCTGGAGGAGCCAGAGTGTGTAGAGCATAACGCCGGTATGCCGGACGGAACCTCCGGGGAAGGCGTAGAAACCTCAACAAACTATTCACAGTACAGGGAACTGCTCCCTATGTTCCAACAAATGGCTGAGCTCGCGGACAAACTGCGGAAGAAGAGACAGAAGCGGGGATCCATTGATTTCGATTTTCCGGAGTGCAAGATTCTGTTAGATAAGGAAGGACATCCACTGGATATTAAGCCTTACGAGCGGAATATAGCGACTATGCTGATCGAGGATTTCATGCTCGCAGCGAATGAGACAGTGGCACAGCATTTTTACTGGCAGGAGCTGCCCTTCGTCTACCGCGTCCATGATGTACCGGATCCGGAGCGGATCCAGAAGCTGTCTACGTTCATCAGCAATTATGGCTATTACATGAAGGCGCTGGGGCGCAGGAACAGCAAGGTTTCCACGGAGGAGATCCATCCCAAGGAGATCCAGAAGCTGTTACAGAAGATTGAGGGAACTCCCGAAGAGCCTATGATCGCCAGACTGACCCTGCGCAGCATGAAACAGGCAAAATACAGCACGGAGTGTACCGGACATTTTGGACTGGCATGTCAGTATTACTGTCATTTTACTTCGCCGATCCGTCGTTATCCAGATCTGCAGATCCATCGTATTATCAAGGAACAGCTGCGGGGACGTCTGAAGGAAGAGCGCATAGAGCATTATCGTGAGATTCTGCCGGAGGTGGCGAAACATTCTTCCGAGATGGAGCGCCGTGCCGATGAGGCAGAGCGGGAGACGGATAAGCTGAAGAAGGTAGAATATATGGAACAGCACATCGGAGAGGAATACGAAGGTGTGATCTCCGGTGTCACCAACTGGGGACTGTATGTGGAACTGCCCAATACCGTGGAGGGTCTGGTCCATATTTCGACGATTCCGGGAGACTATTATCACTACAATGAGGCAGCCTGTGAGATGGTGGGAGAAGCCACCGGACGTTGCTTCAAACTGGGAATGCCGGTACGGATCGAAGTGGAAGACTGCGACCGTTTTATGCGCACCATCAATTTCCGGCTGGTGGATAAATGAACTGTTAGTTCATTGACAATTACAGAAAATATAGTAAACTGTAACTATTCAGAGCCGTTAAAAATAAGTTCCGCAGGAGTGTTCTGCAATGGGGTTCTGAATAGTTACAAGGTTTTGAAGAGGTAGCCATGGCAAAAGGAAAAGAGTCCCAGAAGCTGATCGCGAACAATAAAAAAGCATATCATGATTTTTTCATTGATGAGACCTATGAGTGCGGCATTGCCTTGCACGGCACGGAAGTAAAGTCCATGCGTATGGGCAAGTGCAGTATCAAGGAGGCGTTCGTCCGCATTGAAGACGGAGAAGTATTCGTCTACGGAATGCATGTAAGTCCTTATGAGAAGGGGAATATTTTCAACAAAGATCCTCTTCGTGTGAAAAAACTGCTGCTGCATAAGTACGAGATCAACAAACTGCTGGGCAAGATCAAGGAAAAAGGGTATACATTAGTCCCTTTGCAGGTATACTTTAAAGACGGTAAGGTAAAGGTAGAGATCGGGCTGGCACGTGGTAAGAAGCTCTATGACAAGAGAGAAGCCATTGCCAAAAAGGATCAGCGCAGAGAGGCAGAGAAAGAATTCAAGGTCCGCAATCTGTGATCCACAGGCTCTGATCCTGCAATGCTTTACCGCAAGTGCTTGACAGTGTGTGTGCCATCAAGTATACTTGGTCTGACAACTGAATAAGGGGTAGTAAAGGTTTCGACAGGGGTTTTGCAGCTGGAGAAGCGAGTCGCATGGTAATGCGTTAAATGGCCAAATTAAAATTAAACGCTAACGATAATTTAGCATACGCTGCCTAATGGCAGCAGTCGGCCCTAGGGCACTCACACCTTAGGATCCCGGCTTCAAACATGTGAGAAACGACATATGCAAAGCTTTGCGCATATGGGCGTAACATGAAGCTACTGAAATGCTCAGGGTGTTTGTTCCCGGGGCGCGGAGGGAATGTCAAAGAATAAACTACACTCGTAGAAGGACAGGGAATAGGCTTTTGGACACGGGTTCGACTCCCGTCTACTCCACTAAACCGTAACAAGTCGAACACCCTGTATAACATTGTGGTATACAGGAATATGTTCTGCTTGGTTTCACAGAGGGAATGGTAATTGTGAGAACGGTTATTGTAGATAGAATCTACAGGAAAGCAGCGATATTGTAGGTAGGTGATTACACCTCATACAGTATCGCTATTTTTTGTAGAAGCATCCCCATGCCTGACGGCACAGAAGAAGTAGGGATGCTTTGAAATTTTTAGAACAGTGCAAATAAAAGAAGAATATATCAAAGGGCAAGCCGCCAGGAAGATGTAGAGCAATCTATTAACATCTTCCTGGCGGCTTTTGCATTTGTCAATGCCGGGAGAGACCATGAAGGAGGTAACGGCAATGAATATAGATGTTGTAGACGTGAGACTGGATGAAAGAAAGCTGCCGTATCTGGTCAGCGAGACGGTGGCTGAATACCGAGGGGAATATGTGGGAGAGCAACGGCTGAAAGTAAATTCCCCTGAGAAGGTTGTAAATGTGCTGAATAATGTTTTTCACATGAAAGACTTTTCGGAAGAAAAACTGTATGTGATGTTCTTATCTGCAAGTCTTCATGTGATAGCTTACGCAGAAGTCAGCCACAGAGTAATTGATTCGGCAACTGTGGGAATCCGGGAAATTATGCAAAGAGCGTTTCTGACCAATGCAGCCGGAATCATTCTGGCACATAATCACCCCGGGTTGGGTAGTACGGCGAACCCATCGACGCAGGACATTGATGTGACACAGGGGTTGATGCGAGCCTGTGAAATTATGGGGATTCATATGTTTGACCACATTATTGTAGCAGGAAATGATTATTACAGTTTCAGAGAAAAGCACGCAGAGCTTTACGTGAAGCGTGAGGAAAGCAGGAAAAAAGATGGAGGTAGAGAAGTATGTTAGCAGAAGCAGTAGATATGAAAGAAGCGGTAAAGGAAGATTTGATAGTGCCCGAAAGCAGTAACACAAGCGCAGAGGAACTGTACCAGATGGTTTGTAAGGTCAACCGTACAGAAGTAAGTGTGGATGATTTTCTGACAGACAACGTGTATTACTATAATTGTGAGAAAAACACCCTGAATGCGTTTGTAGAAGCAGAGTAATAAAGACCACCTACAGTGATTGATTGCTGTAGGTGGTTGTTTTGTTTTATATACTTAATTTCTTGACTATACTCAATAAATTGACTATAATATAGAAAGCTACAAAAAATCTAATTTATGAGGAGAAATAATAATGAAAAGAAAACTAATGATGGTAAGTATGATGGCGATTCTTTCTCTGAGTTTGTTTGCCTGCGGCAGCAAAGATACTACAAGTACCAGTAATGGCGGCGCAAGAACAAACACAGAAAAAGAAGCTGACACAAAGAATGAAAACGTTGGCACATTTAGCCAGTTGTTTACAAACAATGAAGTAAGCGTCTGGTATTTATGTGATGCGATTGATAAGGAAGCAACACCGGACGTTTATGTGGTGTATGGAGATGGAACTTATCTTAATATGGAGGGGAAAAAGAGCAAGACATTTGCAGAGTTATCGAAAATGACCGATGAAGAGATCGCTTCATGGGTAGAGGAGGATTGGAACAACAGAAATGAAGTTTTGATGTATTATCATCAACATAAAGATGAACTTAGACAAGATGCAGAGAATTCCATATCCGATTCAACAGATAGTGATACAATTGCAATGATAGCACTTGATGATGCATATAGGGAAATTAGTGGAACTACATCAGAAGGTGGAGAGGAATTAGACCCAGATTACCTAAATAGTGTGCAGGATCAGGTAAATGCTGCAAAGGATTACATTATAAATGAAATAAATACGAAATTGGCAGAGCAGGGTGGTATTGCGAAACCTCGCTACGGTTTCTCTATTTATACAGATGCATCCGGAAATAATGTGGATAAGGAGGCATTGATTTTAGAAAGGAGTGGGCGGAAAGAGATTTCCACTACAAATGATATTAAATCGGGTGATGTCTATGACTCGCACTACAGTGGGTTCTTTGTAAGTGATGGAAAATATTTCTTGATGAGAATGAATCATGACATGGCAGTTACATTTGATGAAATCGGTGCAGATGGCATTTCTGTAGATGAAGATGTAGTTTTTGAATGATTTTCATAAAATTAAAAAATCGGCAGGGGCGTTAGAGCTCCTGTCGATTTTACTTTGTCTTATCATGTTCGATAATGTCAGAAACAGGACAATCGAGGATGTAGCAGAGCACATCGAGTGTCTTTGTAGTGATGGCTTCTCCTTTTTTCATGCGGTGGATGGTATTGGCGGAAACACCGTGCTTAAAAATCAATTCATATTCTGTCACATTTTTGCGAAGTAGGGTGTCAAAAAAAGGTTTGTATGATATCATGTTGTTAGATTGAACCTCCTGTTTAAATGTTATAAAAAGAGTATCATACTTAATTTCTTGACTATACCTAATATATTGACTATAATGTAAGAACGATAGAGAACGATCACGTGAAAAAAAGTTAATCGCTCGAAATAAATTCTCTCAACGAAAGCGAGGAAAACCAACTATGAAACACAGAACACACAAGCTCGCTGCGAAAGCCGTAGCAGCAATCCTTTGCGCAGCACTGATGCTGACCGCATGCGGCAGCAAAGAGACAACCAGTAACGAAACTGCCAGCACAGAGACCACCTCTGCAACAGCTACAGAAGCCACTTCTGTAGAATCCACTGAAATGACAACCACAGAAGCAGCCGTAGAGCCGACTGAAGCTCCTACCGAGACCCCTGCAGAATCTCCCGCACCCGCTGTAGAACCCACAGCAGCACCCGTAGAATCTACTGCTGTAAGCACAGGGTATACTTATTCAGAATTAAACCAGACCATGTATGCAAAGTCCGCAGTAAATGTCAGAGACCTGCCCAGTACCGATGGTAAGAAGATTGGCAGCCTGAAAGCCAGCCAGGAAATCACCGTTACGGGTAAATGCGACCAGACTGGATGGTATCGCTTTAAATTAAACAACACCACTGGTTATGTAAGTGACAAGTACATCGTATCCGAAAAACCTGTAAGCAACGTAGCGGCAACTGGTAACAGCAATGCTGCTGGAAACCAGTATGCAAGTAATACAGTAGACGACACCTTTGGTATTACCGAAGAACAGATTGAGAACTTCATGAAAACTCACGGTGATGGTGCTACTGGAAATACAACCACCACAACAAGCAAAGACGCATACTTCGACAGAGCCATGGCAGAACAGGTATTTGCAATGGTCAATGCCGAACGTAGTGCAGCAGGTATCCCCGAACTGACATGGTCAGAAGACCTGTACAACATCGCCATGGAAAGATGTCACGAAGATGACGGTCATGCAAGCAAGACCTGGAACAGGTGAAAACTGCCAGACAGGTTCGTTCGGAGACGACAATGCAAATGCAACTACGATACATCAGAACTGGAAGAACAGCCAGGGACACTATGACAACTACATGAACACCATGTATGGAACTGGTGCAGTAGCAATCTTAAGAATACCATGCAATCTCGGTGGAATCCAGTTAGGAGACGGCGTTGTAGCATACGAAGTATTCGGTGTAGGTTCCACCGCTGCAAACAGCTCCGTAACCATCAACACCCCTGTACAGGACAACTCCGTCGCAGCAGCCCCTAAGACTGCCGACGGGAACACCGGCGCTTCCAGCTCGAACGTAGGCTGGTCGTTGACCCCGCCCACGCAGGAAGACGGCTTGAAGAAGTGGCAGGAGCAGAACCCTGATGCGGAAGTGTCGTTCGGAAATTAAATAGCAAGTACCAAGGCGGACGCTGATGCGTCCGCTTTTCCTATTTTACGGAAGGTCTGCTGTACAGACCGGGCGCAATACGAAAAAGAAAGGCTGTCGCTTGACAGAATGGTAAAGAAATTATGGATCGAGATATGGACTTATGGAATGCTCTACAGAAGCACATGGGGCATAATGTGAAAATCACGTTCGAGGGTGCGGAAGATAACCCCGAAAATATCTTACTGCAATGTGAAGACTGCCATTTCGATATTTTGAGTGCTGACATTGAGACCGTGTGTGCAAGGGAGGATTGTTGACAGAGGAATAAGGAAAAGCATACCGCAAAGAATAATAGCATACTCCATTGACTGCATAACAAAATTTGTGTATAATTTTACTATCACAGAAGGAGGTGCTTTTATGCCGACCATTAAATCAAGTGCTGACTTGCGGAACAATTATAATGAAATATCGACCTACTGTCATAACTACCCGGAACCTGTTTTTATTACGAAGAATGGAAAAGGTGACCTTGCTGTAATGAGCATTGAGGCATACGAGGAATTAACCAGCCGCTTTGAACTATATAGCCAGATTAAGGAAGGAATGGACGATATTGCCGCTGGCAATACCAGACCGTTTCAAGAAGCCATGGCTGATATTCGGAGCCGCCGCAGAAGATGAATTATCAGGTACACATCACCAAAACTGCGGAGCATGACATTGCGAAAGCAGCAGATTACATCGAATTTGTCTTGAAGAATCCACAGGCAGCAGACCATCTGCTGGATGTTGCAACGGAAAAAATCGGTGAACTGACCCAGATGCCGGAGAAACTACAGCTGGTGGATGATTCCGTTTTGGCTGTGTGGGGAATCCGATTTATTAGGGTAAACAATTATCTTGCGTTTTATACCATAGATGAAGACAAGAAGGTGGTAATCATTGTACGTTTTCTTTATCAAAAAAGCAACTGGAACACCATTCTTCGACAAGGATTTTCACTCATTTAAGGAACCTGCTTTTGCAGGTTCTTTTTTGCAGTCCGCCGGACTGCCGACAGGGTGATTGGAAGGAGTGTGGCAAATATGAGGAAGAGAATGCTTTCAGGTATCAGAGACTTATGGATTGTTCTGTTCTGCTTGATGGAGAGAACGTTATTACAGATTCTTCTTGCAGTACCCGTTCCGGTCAGAATGGTTCTTGTGGGAGTACTGGTAGCAAAGTATGTGGGATGTCTGTTTTGCACAAGCCTTAGCATGACAATCCTTACCGTTGTGATGACGGCCTTTGTGGCGACAAATATCAAGAAGTGGAACGCAGAATTTCAGATCATATATGTGACGGCAAGACTCAGAAAGCGTTCACGAAAAAAAGTATATAATTTTATTTAGAATAAAGAATCTACGGGCAGCCGAAAGGCCGCCCATTTTTTTAGGCAGATAATGTACCACCTTTGGGTGCAGAATGAGCCACGGATTGTACCAGGTCTGGGTTGAAATTTTCCGGGGCAGAGAATGTACCACTTTTGGGTTTATTTTGGTACATTTCCTGTACCGGAAGTGGAACAGAAAAACAGATACCCAAAAATGGAACAATGATGTACCGAAACAGTCCCAGACTTGTTACAATGATTGTACCAAAAAGGAAAGGACAGGCTATTTCTACATTTGTGTACCAATATGCGCCCAAGATTGACCCAAATCTGGGCGGAAACCGGTACAGAGAATGGTTCACTTTTGAAAGAAAAAGGCATGACAAGCTGCGCAGAACCTTACGGTGCAATCTAAGGTCTGCGTAAAGAACTTTCTTGTAAACATTGTTTACAAATTTTGCAAATAACGTCCCGTTTACACGTCGTCACAGACCCTTACGGCTTGTAAACAAGTTCACTTAAAAAATGCCCGTTTTACGGGCGTTCTGGCACTCTCGTTTACAGTTGTAAACAATGTTTACAGAAAAGTGCCAATATTCTGACGGCTCGTTTACAGGCTCAAACCCGCATAGTTACGGGGGGTTCGCAGAAATCTCATTGCTTTCTCCGCTAAAGGCTCCGGAAAGCAAAAAGGGCATAAGTAGAGCTTGTCACATCTGCGATGTAAAAGAATGAAAAATGCTTTTGAAAAGAGACCTAAAAAATAAGAGAAGCTGCACCTTACGGCAGACTTATTTTCACAAAATCATTTTCCAAAAGATAAGCAGAGAAGAAAGGCTCGAAAAAACAGTTGTACCAACGAGTGGTTGCAGGAAGAATGTTTGACATCCTGTGTCGGAACATTCATAATAAAATACAGGATAAAAGTAAGGGAAAGCGAAAGGAGAAAGCAGCATGGAATTAGAGAAGTTTGAGGAAGTATATCAGGTACTGGAAGCACAGAAGGAAAAGGACGAGACTGCCGCAGAACTGTATGCAGATGTAAAAGAGTTTGCCTACAAGTATGCAACGATGCGGTATCGGTTCAGTGAAATGAGCAGAGAAGAGAAAGCCGAGAACGACAGCTACCGCACCAGCCAGCACAACCGGTTCATGGACAGCGTCCGTATCTATTTCCGTTATCTACAGAACAACGGGGTGAATGTGCCGGACATCAGCAAGCTGGAAGCGGATCGAAAGATTTTCGGTAATTTTGCCTGCTACTATATTTTCCGCATTGAGTGTGAACAGGCATAGAGAAAAGCCTGTTCCCCCAAAAACCGCCCATCCTCTTGACAAAACCGAAAAAGTGTGCTAATTTCTGAGTAGGTTGAGACATCAAGTTACTTGTGTCTCTTTTTTTGACTGATAATTCAGGAAAAGAAGAGATCAGGTTCAGATGTATGTTTCAACTTTGGGAAAGTGCAAAAAGAAATTTAAACATACATCTGGGTTTGTTTTAGAAACAAGTCGGATGTATGTTTTTTTATGAAATCAGACGGCGGCGTGGACTATCAGAAAAAACGGATGCAAAGGAGAAAAACGGATGAGCGGCAACACGCAAAAAGAAGAAGTCTACAGAACAGCAATGCGGATTTGCAGAATGTGGGGAGTGGCAGAAACTTTGGATAGCGGGATACCGCCTTATGAAACTCCCATAACTACACAGTCTGCGGAGAATGAAAAGCTGGTTCTGCAATGGGCAGAGGAATATGTACAGCTACGTGAGAATGGCGAAGAACTCTGGAGATTCTTTGAAAAGAAGATAAAGAATCTACGCAAGCCGGAGCAGAAATAGTACTATTATCATTTCTACAGGGGAATTATCATTTCCTTATATCTTCTATTAAATAGGATTCCCTGCCTTGCATTGCTGCCCGTAGGGTCGCATCTTCCGAAAGCATAGTAAAACCTGCTTCGCACCGCTGTGAGTGGCTTTGGGTTTGACAATGCATATGTATATAATGACCGTTTGGTTATTACATGGTGGTATTGCGATGACAGAACAACCATTGAACTGGATACGCTAACGGAGATCACAGAACTCCAGGACAAAAAGTCTAACAGAAAGTGTTCGACATTGACACAGATAACTCCATAGAAAAAAGTGCCGTTTTTGCGGCACTTTTTATTTTTCGTGT
>OKXB01001289.1_pt1 | contig 25463 bp, 23 predicted proteins | sample 1601731 | NCBI WGS metagenome assembly OKXB01 (sample SAMN04414077, study PRJEB24778) | human gut metagenome | material: faecal | host: Homo sapiens
GGTATCGTGGGTATTACAAAAACTTTTGAAGCAGACTTTCAGAAACAGTTAGACGAGTATTCAGAAGAATATCTATAAATTTATTGGAGGTATTAGCATGAGTTGGGCTTTATTCTGGTTCTGTGTTATCTCATTTAATACAGCTATGATTTCTACGTATAAGTTGTATTATGCAAAGCATGAGACGACAAAAGTTTCCGAAGCAATCAGGCATACACTGAGTGCTATTGTAAACGGTGTTTTGATTTATTCTATTCCCAATGGGCATCAGGCTGCGTGGGTGTTAGCTTTCTGTATTGGTTTTAGTTTTGTTCTGGATTGCTTCATGCCGAAGGCATTGGACAGCTTCGTGGATTTGACCTGCAAGGACGAGTCCAAGAAAGACGTTGCAGTTTCTGACAGCAAGGCAAAGTAATCTAAGCAATCTTTGTGTGATTTTACTGTTTCTGAATAGCTTATATAAGGACGGCTTTCGAGCCGTCTTTTATTTTTGGCGTTTTTAGATTAGGTTGATTTGGAAAAGGCGAGATAGCTCTAAATTTTAAGAATTCTGAAAAAGGCTGTATTTTGATGTTACCTCCTGCTGTCTAAGCTTGTCCGTACAGCCTTTTCGGGATTCAATAAATTTGTGGATAAGTAACTTAAGTAGGTTTTCTATATAATCTATTGCTCGATATACATGATAGATTATATAAATAATTAAAAGAGGTGCATATTTTGAGTATTAAGAAGAAATCTGTTTTTAAGACTGTCGCATTCGTATCAGCTCTTGCAGCGATTGCAAGTTATTCTGGCGTAATGGCGAGTGCAGCAAATGTGGAGGACGATTTGTTAAAGGCTTTGATTGTATCTTCGGATAATACTGTGAAAGCTGACTCATTGGAGCAGTTTAAACTGTCTGGAGATTCAGTTGCCAAAGGGGTATCTGACAAGGATGCTTCTTTAGAAGTGAATCTGAATGCGAATACATTCTCATCCACGCTAACAGATTACAACAATGTAGTTGTCGAGAAAACAGTAGCTGCAAAGAAAGCTGCTGAGGAGAAAAAACGTAAAGAGGAAGAAGAACGTAAGAAGCGTGAGGAAGAGGAACGTAAACGTCAGGAGGAAGAGGCACGAAAGAGGAAGTTAGAAGAAGCTTTAAGACGTGCAGAGGAAACAGGCGAGAACGTACCGAATGAAGACCCGAATTGCCGTAGTTGGATTAAGACTTACATGGGGTATCAGGCAGTTACGAATCCGAGAAGCTATCAGTATTGGCTGTTAAATAGCCAGTTTGCATATACAGACCCTGAAACAGGCTTGAGAATGTATGACGATAGTGGTGACGGAACTGACCCCAGATATTGCATTGCAATGGGTTCATTCTATACTACAACAATTGGTCAGAAGATTGATTTACAGCTTGAAGACGGCTCTATTGTACATTGCATTCTTGGTGATGCAAAAGCAGATGTAGATACCAACGAGGAAACGCATCAATTTGGCAATGTAAACGGAGATGTTGCTGAGTTTATTATTGATGATACGGTATATTATACGAAATATGACCGAAGTGGCACAGTTAACTGGGTTGACGGTCTATGGGGAAGTATTTACAAGGTTATGGTTCTGGATGAATATGGCGGCTGGTAAGTCGGAGGTGTAAAATGCACGGAGTTGCTTTTATCGGGTATCTTTTGATTTTACTTGCTGTGTTGCAGTCTGTTTTTATTTTTGGTATTTATGCACTAAACATGGGCAGAAAATGTGTTGATTTTCGCAGGAAAGCACCACATTGGCTAGCAGGAGGCTTTTTATTTTTGCTAGGTGGTTTGATTCTGGCGTTGGCAACGGAAACAAGGGTTGAGGCGTATGCTTCAGCGTTTGTAATGCTCACAGGGTTGGCTTACATAGCTTTATTTTTGGTGCAAAGGGTATCTCAGCACAGATTGCATAAAAAGGACGATAGGCATGATAAAGAATAAGATATGATAAAGCAATTTTTGCATTTTACAAATAAGAGAAAAGAGGACGAGTTATGTTCAGCATTTTATATCTTGAGATAAGTGAATTAGGCTCTAACAAGTATTCTTTTCTATATTATATGCTTGATTTCAGTGGAAATTATATAGGTTCTACTGAGCGAGAGAAAGAGTATGGAGAAGAGTCTAATATTTCTATGAATGATATGCTGAATAAGCTTGCAGAACTTATAAACTCACTGGGCAGCGAGGCATCTAATATTGATATTCTTACCGATATTGGATACGAGCACCTAGTGAATAAAATACTAAAGCGAGTAGAGGCGTATCTGTATGTTAACACGGGTACGCCTTTAGTTGCAAGAGGATTAGGTCAGGTAATGGGCTTTTCAGGGGTATCCTTATTTGATATTTATACAATGAACTTCGGAGTTCCAGAATCTCGAAATAAGATTGACATGATTGATCGTGTAATAACTTATTATGTAGTTAGAGATTGTGGAAACGGCACGTTTTTAATCATACATTTAGCTAAGAGATATGGTTGTTATATCTTGACAAGCTGCTGGATGACAATAAACGTAAATTTAAAGGTGAATATTCTAGGAAGAAAGAGTTCATATTTCGATTTGAGCGAGGATAATTATATTCCATTGAATATTTATTTTACAGAGCTAAAGTTGGCTTTAGCCGACTCAGGTCTATCGCTCGATTCAGTAAGGGTACTCTTTTACTCAGAGATGATGCGAAAACAGTTTGAGAATTGGGCTAGAAGGCATGGTCTTTATAACAGGAACGCAAGTTTCATAAAGCCAATATTGATTTGGGAGTCTTTAAGTCAGCTGATTAAGCCAAAGCTCAGAGAACTGATAGGAGATTCTCAGAACATGTTTATGAGAATATTTTCAAGTATTACAAAGATGGACTATTCTTTATCAGCCTATGATTTAGCTCGAATATTAGTAAATCTATATCCGCAGATGAATTTTCAAGTGTCAGGAAGTAGGCTAATATCAGATAAAATGTTCTGTAAAGACTTTTCTAGTGATATTCCTGTGGATATAGACCTTAAAAAAGGGTTTCGCTTTGGAATCATTATGGATTGTGAGGGCAATCCATATGGTGGTTGTTCCGAAGTAGGGGGTATCATCTTCGCCTACGCTCAGCATATGCTTGTCAAGTTGGAGACATTCTCTTTTAAGAATCGAGATTTCATAGAAGGCGTTCAGAATATTATAACAGCCTATACAGAGAAAACAGGACGTTATTTACCATCAAGGGGTATCCCAATACTCACTTACGGTGGTTCAGATGCTGGAATGATTGAGAGAGAATTACAGGAGAGTTCTTCACGTCAGCTTAGAAGAAAGATAGAAAAGTCTTTCCAGTTTGTCGATTGTCAGGGATATGTGTTTGATTTTCTAGTTGAAAATAAAATAGAGCTAGACAATAAGAAGCTTTCAACAATAGCCAACTTTTTCGGAGTAGAAATCGTGAGACCAGTTCATTCTGGCTTGAACGATGCAAAGACATTATTCAATGTTCTTTCAAGAATTTATTTATCGAAGAATGACTTTGTATCGGGTATGTGAGTGTATTTTAAGTTTGTGATTTAAGAAAGGCAGAGGGAGAAATAAAATGAGTAATGATAGGAATGCAAAAAGCACAGGAGAAAGTCATGCAGCACGTCAGTATGACAGAGAAGCATTATACTATGACCATTTGGGCAATGTATATGGCTCTATGGACGAGTTGTGTGAAGCATATGGTATTAAGAGGGCAACATTTAGATACCGCCGTAGAAATGGTTGGGATTTGAGGAGAGCTTTGACAGAGCCAATGGCACATCAGTATCATCACGGCAGATGTGAAGACCATCTGGGTACTGTCTATTCTAACTTTGAGAATATGTGTAAATCATACGAAGTTCCAGTTTGGCTAGTTCAGCTTCGCTTGTATGCAGGGCATGACTTAGAGTATGCATTGACAAATGATTTGAATATGGATGACGAAGGGGAAGCTCTTTTAGCTGTAAAGGATTTTAGTTCTATAGATGATATTTGTGATTATTATAATATATCTTCTCAATCACTAAAAAAGAGATTGAAGCGTGGTATGTCTTTGCGAGATGCATTATTAGAGTATACAAATTACAATAATAACATTATTACAGTTGATTACAAAGGTGTAAAGTTCCGAAGTTTTGCTGAGATGTGTAGACATTATGGCAAGCGAGTTGGAACTGTTTCATACCGTCTGAGTCAGGGGTACTCATTGAAGGACGCATTGACAAAGGACGATTGCAGATATTTAGGTCAAAGAAAGAAAGATTTAGATGATAAGAGTGCAGAGAAAGCCAATGGAGAATTGCCAGATGATTTTTCACTTGACGACCTCAAGAATCATCCTCTTTACGATTGGTTATTTAACTAAGGAGTTGATGTTTTATGGCTGAGTTTATATTTGTGTTGTTGCTAATTGTATTTGTCATAGGCAAGTTTAGCAAGAAAAGCAAGAATGGGCAGAAAAGCTTGAAAGATTTGATTGCGGATATGTCTACTGAGGCACAAAGGTCACAAGGAAATGGCGAGCAGATGGGACAGTCAGAGAAGCTGGAGAGTCAGGAGTTTTCATTGAATATAGACCAAGATAGCCAAGTTTTTGGTAGCCAATCATCTGGGTATCAGTCCAAGCCGACTATATTTAGTGGCTTAGGTAGAGATAAGTGTGATGATTTCAGAAGTTATACTGATTTCAGAGAGGATGATATTTTCAAGCCAAAGAAGACATCAAGACGAAGAAACATGATTGAGCCATGTATAACTGAGGAGATGGCTCGTGGAGAATATGGAGATGACGATACTTACAGTATAGATGATTTATTTCGTGATAAGTTTTGAGAACCCATATAGAGGGGTATCTTTAGCGGGGACATTAGCAGAACCATCTAAGTGTTATAATTACAAGGTTTATAGGGATGCAGACGAGAATTGTTTTGCATCTTTAGATGACATGTGTGCCATTTACAACATTGATAAATACTTGTATTTAAAGCGAAGATATCTTAAGTGGAGTGTCGAATCTGCATTATCTTCTGATGGTGGTACAAACTGCTACGGTAGATATATTTCGAGGAATAGAGAAGATATGGTTTCTTTTAACGAGAGGAGAAGAGAAGCTAAAGCTCATAGTGATTCATTTATAAGTTCTGTAGATATTGAATCCTTAGATGCAATGTACACAAAACTTAGAAGAGAAGATAGAAAAGAGATGTTGCATAGAAAACGCTATGGAGATTCATATTTCCAATGTGATAAGTTTTGTGAAGGAACAGATGGTTCATATCGCAAGAGTTGTGTAGATTTTAATGGCAAGGAATTTCCATCTATTACTGAAATGTGTTCATTTCATGGTGTGGGTATCGATACTTTTTACCATAGAAAAAATTCAGGGCGTACTCTTAGAGAGTGTTTATACAGTGGGAGATTGACTGACCTTGAGAGCTATAAGAAAGTCATAGACCATACTGGGAAAGTGTTTAGTACTAAAAAGGAAACGTGCGAATATTGGGGTATCACTTCTATCATGTATCGAGAAAGGCTGAAGCGGGGGTATTCCTTAAAGGACACACTTGAGCTTGTAAAACTTTCTAGGCATATTGCACTTCCGATTGTCGATTTAAATGGAATTAAATATGATTCCTGCATTGAACTTTGCAAGGCTAACAGTATATCTATTGCAGAGCTAAGAAGCCTGATGCAAGGGGGTATCAGTGCAGAAGAAGCATTAAAGACGTTATTAGAATGTTGATTTTTGTAATTTAGGTGGTGAAAATGAAAAGTGAGTATGAAAGAGAAGTTGAAGTACGATGATGGTTTAGGAAATACGTTCAAAAACATTGGAGATATGTGTAAATTTCATCAAGTTTCAACTACAACATACAGATTGAAAACAAGAGCTGGTCTTAGCCCTAGAGAAATATTTAGTAATGTTTCCAGAAAGGGGTTAAGAACAAAATTTACAGTTCCATGTAAAGACCATCTTGGTAACGAGTACCCTACAACAAGGGCGATGTGCGAAGCTTGGAATATCGACTATGACTTATATCTAGCGAGATTGCGTAATGGCTTTTCCGTGCAAAAAGCGTTGGAGAAGCTTACACCTAGGGATAAAGATGCAGCTTTATACAATGGACTTGTGGATATTAACGGAGTTGAGTATAAGACCTTGACAGCAATGTGTCAAGCATGGGGTATCTCAGTCAAGTGTTTTGTAGGACGTATCGAGCGTGGATGGTCATTTGAAGAAGCTTTGTTAATTCCGGCAGATACAAGTAATCCTGTAAAACGTCACAGCAGGGTATCTGATCATGTTGGAAACAAGTTCACATCAGTAAATGCAATGTGTAAGTACTGGGACGTTAATTTAGGAACATATAAGTATCGAGTTAAGCATGGTTTATCTGTAGAAGAGGCATTGACGAAGAAGATAAATAGAAAGGAGAATAAAGAATGAAGAGTTGTAAAGACCATCTTGGTAACAAGTATCGTTCAATCTCAGAGATGTGTTCAGTATATGGCATTAGTTATGCAGTTTACTCCAATCGGATGAAGTCAGGAAAAACATTGGAAGAAACGTTGACAACGCCTTGTATTGCATTATACAGATTGAAATTACGCACAGACCATTTCGGGAGAGTATACGGAATGGTAAAGGAAATGTGCGAACATTATGGTATTCCGGTGAGCGTATATTATAATCGAGTAAGACGAGGTTTGCCTATCGAGAAATGCTTAGCGAAGTATAGAGTTTCAAATCGCCAGCGAAGACATGTGGATGATGGCTGTGGACATGTATTTACAAGCATGAATGAGCTTTGCAATTTCTATCATCTCGATTTGGAGTTGCTAAAATCTAGGCTAAGACATGGGGAGAAACTGAAAGATATACTTCAACCTTATAATATGGTCTAAACGATAAGTCATGTACTTCGGTGCATGGCTTATTTTATTTGATTTATATAATCTTTTGCTAAGTGTTTTACGATGTTATTCAGTTAGGAGGTTTTTCTTTGAAACATTGTAATTTTAATAAACTGGCAGTAAAGATATGTGCTTTGATAAGCTGCTTTACTATAGCCGTGAATACAATGCCGATAGGGGTATCAGCAGCTACTTGTAATATTAATGAGTCTAATTGTGTTTGCGGTGCATGCGATTTGAGTCCTATACAATGGAATCAGAGTGCAAGGGGTGACCCACATAATGCAAATTGGTCTAATTTTGTGATGGGAACAGAAACAATTGGGTATTCTGGTTGTTTTGCTACTTCTGTTGCAATAGAGATGGGCATGAGTGGCGATTTTGGTAAAATGTGTCCATTGAGCTTATTTACATGGGGGCATGAGAATGGTTTATGGTCTGGAAATGGTCTTGTTCCTAGTGCGATTGCAAACATTCCAAAGTACCCTAATATTTTTAAATCTTTAGCTGTTAGTGATGAGATGGTTCAAGGGCTAGGTGCTAGTGTTTCTGGTGAGAAAACACTAGCTAATTCCCGTGAAGAGTTATATAAAATAGGGGTACAACTTGCGAAAAATGGTGCATATGTGATTTTGGAGTTGGACTATAAATATGGAGGCAGCAGTCAGGAGCATTTTATTCCTGTAGTTGGAACAACAGACGGTGGTAGCTGTCCGGATGGCTCTCTTGTAATTGCAGACCCTGCAACAGAAGAGGATGATGAATGCGGAGCTATCTTTTGCATGGATGACAAGGAGGTTGGAAACAGAGAGTCTAAGCAAGGTGAAAATGAGAAGCTAAAAATAGCTTACACACATACAAAGCAGCAGGCTAATATTCCATATAAAGCAGCTAATATTATATCCTTACGTGTATTTACTAGTGCTACAAAGTTTTCAGGAAAAGTAAATGCAACGAATACTGCTAGTAAAGATGAGAAAGAGCAGTCTGCTAATTTTAATTATGCCGGCATAGTTGATTTTATAGCTGAGAGTTATTTCATAGATGAATCAGCCTTGGAAGAAGCTGCATTGACTTTACCAACTTGGTCTGAATTTTTAGGCAACGAGGGGTATGATGATGCTGCTGAAGTTCGTAACTGGTCTGACTCAATCAATAATTCACATGAGGAAAAAGCCCACAGATACATCAAAGTTTCAATCATGTTCTTAGGTATTCTTGTGACATTATATTCTATTTTATTATTCATAGCATATCAGTTCGATAAGATAAATAATTTTATTGAATTTGATGCTCTGGGTATCCTGACATTTCATCGCCTAGGGGTATCACCTGATGGCGAGCGAAGTACATACATGGATAAAGACACATCAGGAACGAAGTTTTTGACTTTTAGAGATATTTGTATCGTATGCGTAACTGGCGTAGCTCTTGGAGTTCTAATGATTAGCGGTAAGATATTTATTATTGGAACGGCAATATTAGAATTTGTCAAGAAGATATTCATGAAAGGTGGGTTCTTCCGATGAGGGGTATTTGTAGGCAGGCAATTAAGATAATTTCTTCTATCGCAGTTTGTTCAACGATATTGTTAAATACAGCTTATCCTGTTGTTTCAGCAGCGGATAAGAAATACAGTAAGCATTCTTCAATTAGTCTGGATAATATAGATAAAAACTCAGCGTTATCTGCCGATGAGTTAAAGAAGAAGACTACAAAGGCAAAGACAGATTTGAAAGCTGCTGGTTTTGAGGACGTAGATAAGGAAATAGGCAGCGAGAATCCATTATCTTGGAAGCAATGTGATGAACGATGGGGCAATACTTACCATCAAGTTGACGGTACGGATAATACAGTTTGGAATGCTGGATGCAAGGCTATGTCAGTTTCGGTGCTAATAGCATTATCTGGTACTGGAGGTGAAGGATTTTCACCATTAGTATTTTTTCAGCGAATGAAAGAGTATGGAGCTAGTGCTTATGACGTTGAACAAGTATTGAACGTAGACTACATTAAAAATTACAATGGTGACTTTCAGTATATAGGCAGAGTTTCATCTGATAAGATGTCTTACAAAGACTACCTAGATAGCATGAAGGGAGCAATGCAGGCAGGGTTATACGTTTCTCCGGATGTTAATACGAGCGGAGGGCACTATGTAGCTGCTGTAGATTGGGACGATATCAGTGTTATTGTAGCTGATGTCGGCTATAAGGGTAGTCTAGATACAGATTTACCTTACGATATGGTAAATATCAAGGAAGATGGTACATCAACAGGCGTAGACAGATGGAACAAGTCAACAGCCTATAACGTATATTGGTGTAGCAAGCCGTTTAAACGTGTAGGAGATGGCAGTAAGATAGGTCAGGACACGGGTACTTCGGAAGGTACGTCAGAGGAGAGCGGAGCTGATTTCAATTACATCGGATTAACAAAGTGGATGGACGAGTACGATATCATTGAGAATTCAAAATTATCGGAAGATGCCTTTGCTTTATTATCCAGAGAGGACTGTTCCATAGGAGATATTACTTCGATAAATGAATGGAAAGAGAACATAGAGAACACTTCTTATGAGAAGGTTGGAAAATATATTAGAGGCAGTATACTCTTTGTGGGTATCCTCATTACTTTGTACTCGATACTTTTATTTTTAGCCTATGTTTTCGATTCTATCAATAACTTCTTAGATTTCGATGCGTTATCTGTTTTGACCTTTGGCAAGTTACAGAAAGCACCAGGCTCTGATAGCAGTACATTCACGCCAGAAAACCCGAAGACGAGGCTAGTTACTTTAAAGGACATAATAGGAGTGACGATATCAGGGGTACTAATCGGGGTTTTGCTCATCAGTGGAAAAATATTTGTGCTTGTGACTAATTTAATCAACTTCATGAAGAATGCATTTTGACATTTATCATGATATTTAGAAATTTTCAAGTTTAATTTTTCCTTGATTGAGTTGTCTTAACGAAATTATTTTAGTTTTCAGTTTTGATTAAAAATTACTGTTAAGCTTAAAATAACTATGGAAGCCGAGTGTGTTTTATGGTGGTGATGAAAAATGATTGTGGCAAGAAAAAAGTTGCTTTGACACTATGATTTTCTATGCGATATGTATGCACAATTTATGCTAGATAGCTAGATTTTTCGATATTCGTTTTCAAAAACCAATACTTTTCGTAAAAAACTAACATTTATCTTGTATAAATTTTATTGCATAAAAGCATTGATTCTATGCAACTTTTTATAAATATTACTGGTAGTTTGATATTGGAGAAATCCTACACTAAGACTAAAGGAGCGTATGAGTTTTGAAAGTAGAGACTGAGAAGAAACAGAAGCCCAAGTGGTTAAAATTTGCTGTGATTGGCGGATGGGTACTTGCAGTAATCTTAATTATTGCAATCGTAGTTGTTTGCTTGAAGCCCAAGGCAAATATTTACGAAAACCTAGATACGTTTATGGCACAGGAGACAGGAAACTTCCGCTACATCATCAATGTTCGGTCAGAAGAGCATTCTGATTCGAATAAGAGTTCAAACTTGGAAGATTACATGAACAATGTCAATACTTCCGATGAGGATAACGAAGATTCTGACGGCAATTTGCAGGATATTACATCTTCAGATGAAGATTATGTAGGCGAGGACAGTGAAGAAAGCAGTCAAGACGATAACAGAAGCCAGACTGGTAAGCTTTACGGAGACAGAATCAACTCCGAGTGGGGTACTGCAGACGGAAGTAAAGTCATCGATTGGGACTATCCGAACTTCGAGATTGTTATTAATGGCAGAACAGAAAGTGTAGAGCCGTTAAAGAGTGCGGTTAATATTCGTATTTCTACAGAATATACAAGTGCTGATTTCTGTAACATGGTATTTATGGATGATAAGTGCTATATTGATATTAAAACTCTGAGAGATTGGTTGCTTGGTGCGGAAGATGTAAACCTTGTAAACCTTGCAAACAGCATTCCGGATAATACAGTTTACGTAGAGCTTGGCGAGGACGAACTCAGATTTCCGACACCTTATGCAGAGCTTGGCGAGGAGTTAAATTCTGGTGCTAGCGGCATTAGAAATTATTATAAGCGTCTGCAGGTAATCGAGAAGATTATTTCTTCAGCATTAAATGCAAGCATGGGTGATACGGGCATCACAAACGAAGATACAAAATGTCGTTTGAGCTTGTCCGGAGATTCTGCGAAGCAGCTTGTAAGTGCAATCGGGGGTATCATCTCAGACGCTTCTAACGAGTATGAGCTTTATAAAATTACTCTGAAAGATAACGATATGATTACTGATGCTGAGGAAGAACAGATTAACAACGAGAAGGATAACTTCTTATCTGCAATCTCAAATAAATGGGCGAAGTATAACGAATTTTCTTCTGATGATGTTGAAGCAATGGACATCAACGTGATTGGTAAGACGAACTCATATACATCTTCCACTGGAGATTCAGTTATGGAGGTCAACTTAGGTGCAAGTTATACAGCAGACAATATTGACTATATTATCACTGCATATGGCTGTAAACAAGACTTGGGGGTATCTTCAGACGTAAAGGTAGAAGTTCCGAAGGAGACTAGTGTACAGCTGAGTTCTATTGGTGATGACTACGATTTAGAATTTGTCAAGAATTATCTGCTTTATTACTTTAAGATTCGTGAGGCAGATAATAGTGAGCAGCTTGACGTGTCCTTAGATTCCATTACAAATAACGTTTTAAACAGCTTTGTAGACTTAGTCAATAAAACAAACGCTGATTTGGGTGGTGGAATCACGAAGCAGAATATTTTCACGATTAAGAGCTATATCGCAAAGTATGTAAATATGTCTGAGGAGGAGGCATCTTCAAACGAGGTTTCCAAGGCAAATTACAATCTGGTGCAGAGTTTCGTAGGTGCTTTAGACGCTATTGAAAATATCAAGCAGGCGGACGTATCATCTGATAACTCTAGTGATGGTGCTTCTAACGTAGACTTTAAGGCAATGTGTGGAAACACATACGTCTACGGAGGTATCTCAGATAGCGAAACAAATGCGAATATGCTTGTTTTAAACTTGAAGTCTGCAAATTTATCATCTGCTGTAGAAGAGTTGAAGCTATCGAAGTGGTATGTGGTAGATAGCAAGGGAAATCGTTACCCGTGCAATTACGAGGTTCAGTTGAAGGACATGGATTCTAACTTTGATGTGAGCAAGGCTCATGCTACGGAGACACTTCCTGCTTTGGACAAGTCTACGGTTGCTACATATGCAGAAGGTGTGAATGCTGATAATTATATCGAAGTAGCAAAGAGCATGGATGATGAAACATTGAAGAAGCTGCCTGCTGTAGATATTAAACTCTACATTGTGACATCTTGTACAGGAGCGTTGAAATTGTGTTCTGATACACAGGAGCTTGGGGCAATTCGTCAGTGAGTATAAAACTCTGGTCTAGGGGTATCTAAAAGTAATGAAGACCTGCATCTGCTTGATGTAGGTCTTTTTTATTGCCATACTTCAATAATTAATGTAAATTATTCAGTTCTTTTAGTTGTATTTCGAATTAAGGAGGTTATGTTGTATGGCTAATACAGCTAGTAAGTCAGAAATACCAGAGGGTAGATATTGTTACAGTGTTGCAGAGAAAGCTGTGCATTATGTTTCAACAAATATGTGGACACCAAATAATATTAAGAGATTAATATTAAGTCCGGATATGGTTATTGTTCAGCTGCATACTAGTAACTCTGTTATAAGAAAGATTTTTGATGTGCAGTTATATAACGAGTGCATACAGAGTCCAAAGTATAAGAATATGGTTTCAGTGCTTGGAGGTGCAGGCAATAACGTTTGTTCTCATGTAGAGGAGATAATTTACTGTATTAAGGGTTATAATGGTGGCGTATTACATGCTGGTGAAGCAGATTTACGTTCTATTATTGCAGCCGAGAAAATGGGTGCAAGCGAGAGTCAGCTAGTTAAAACCATTGGTGATAGATTTAAGAGATTGCACAGTATTGTCTATTATAACGGAAACGCAGTGGATTTGATGAAAAGTTTTGGCAAGACTATGTATTCAGACCCATATTTTCATTTAGGAGATATTTCAGATGCAGCAATAAGGGCAATACCAGTACACAAGGATGACTGGTATAAAGGATATTTCCTACGTCCTGCTACGTATCCTGCTGATGCAGAGGGTGGTTCTTTGTATAAGAGATTGCATCAGGTGAGTGACACTTATGAAGATAAGGTGAAGAAGGATAGAGCAGATTCTATTAAAAGCGATATGATATCCTCTGCTAAGACTAAAGCATCTAAGCATTTTAATATGCTGATTGATATTTTAACAGCAACACAGAAATTATTCGTAATGTGTTTACAGGCTGAAACAAGGTCTTATTTAGGTACTGAGTTCAGTAAATTTTTTGAAGCTAATTTACAAACCTTGATATCTTGTCAAGCATATCAATTGCATGATGCTTTAGGGCTTGTTACGAGTAATACGCAGAAGCAAGCTTTACAGCGTTCAAGGGTATCTTATAGTGGGATACCGAAGAAGGAGGTTACGTCAAAGGAAATCAATGCTGAGTTTGATGAACTTAGAAGTCTAATTATAGTTGCATATGATAAGCTATTTAGTTTTTATATTGATTTCTTCAAAGCTATGTCAGATATGTATGGTATAACCACATATTTATACTTATCAGAGCAGCCGAGAAAACTAGCTGTAAGCCCGACAAAATCGAGTAAATACGAATCAAGGGTAGTTAGTATGACGTGTTATGACAGGGAGTTACGGTATGAAACTGCTGGTATTATAGATTCAGTAGGCAATATGTGCATGCAGATTTCGAAGTTAGTTGTTCCAGATAAATATGATAGATTTACAAGTATTGAATATTGGCAGAGCATAATGAGAGGTGATAGAGATGCAAAGTAATGTTGAAATTAACTATGCAGATGAACATGCTGTATCTGATTTGTTCAATAGGGCATTAGAATTATACTCAAGAGCGTTCAGTGGTATCATTGAATCAGGTAAGTTAAAGGATGTTTGTTTTGCAATTTGTATGCAGAACAAGCTTACAGGCAGCAATACAAAGAAGCTCAGTATAGATAAGTTTGTAGTTACGAATGAATGCATGAATTTTCTAAAGGCTTTTAATGTGGATACATCGAGCATGGTTTATAATAATGCTAAGCCGCTACCTGTTGTGCAGTCATTCAGAATTATGTGCGACAGCTTGACTTTTTTATTGCTAGATGCAAATACAAAGTCAGATACAACAGAGAGAATATATAAGATTTTAAGTTCTTATTTCTCAGAGAATCACGAGTCAAAGGTATCTTTGGCTATTGATTCTGATAAGGAGTTTATCAAGACTGGTGTATTTGCTATACCTAACTGCATTGTCGTTACAGATTCTGATAAGGACATAGTAGAACTTCATAGCACGAATGATGCAATGCTGAGTTATATAGCAAGAAGGGTTTTGAGTGTCGATGATAACGTAGATGAGCATGACATCAGTGGGGTACTAACTGAGGAGGATTACAACAAGACCGAGCTTAAGAAGTTCTTTACATTTGCAAATGCTATTAATGCAGTGGAAACTGATATGTTAGGGTTGGTGCTTCCAGATTATATTCCGAAGGCTGATTTGATTCATTTCAGTGGCTATACTCAAAAACCTTGTAAAAAGTTTGATGAAGCTGTTGAAGCCAGCATAATAGAGGGTATCAATGAAGTTCTACTGGGGTATGCTATGAGTTTTAACGATAGTGCTTCAGTTAGCTTTAAATTTTTAAGATATGCAGATGATAATAAGCGAGAGTTGCTTATATACCAGAGTATGAAAGAAAAGTTGCGTAGTTTCAGCAGACTGTATAATGCTGTAAGCTCAGTGTTCAATGTTGTTACAAGTGGTGATGCTGATATAGAAGCAACGAAACTTTTATTAAAAATATGTAAGGGCAGATAAGTATAGTAGGAGGTGCTTACTTTGGTTTTCGATATAGATAAAAAGTTTACAGATATTTATTATAATTCTGGAGTTTTTGATACGTTATACACTAATTATACGAGAGTATCAAAGAACATGAATATACGTTCATTAGAGAATGATATAAACGAAATTGCTTTTGAAGCTTATAAGCTTTGTCATAAAGACGACTATGAAAGTTCCAACATTTCAGAAGGTGGTCTAGACTCTGAAGTTTCAATGGCTAGAGCAGCGGTAAATAATCCGGATTTCTGTGTGTTTCAGTTCATAGCCTTGTCGGGTATCAATGCTTATTATGGGCTATCTAACCTAAACGAGTTTGCTAAAGTAGGAAACGAGTTCGGGTATTCTGGAGCGTTTAATAACATTGAGATGTTTTGCAAACTAATCAATAAGAGTGGGCGTGACTTTAAAGGTGGAGCGTTGGAGCGTCTAGTTGCTTCAGAGCGTTCTTGCAGTGTAGAAAAGTACATCACAGATGGGCATTATGTAGAGGATATTATTCTGATAGGTAGACTACTTTCTGCAGGGGTAAGTGTAAACATTGATGATGAACTGAATGAAGCAATAGTTAATACATTTGGCACTCAGATTATGGAGACAGAAATTAGAAACTGTGTGAGTGTGTATAACTCTTTGTTGAGTGCTGCATTTGGTGTTGATAAGTATGTAGGTGTAGTTACATTTGATAAAACGAACCCTGTTGCAGGATTAACGAATAGTTATCGTTATAAGTCAGTTGAGCCTGTTCAGTCGCTGTTGAAGTATTATACTCCTACTTTAAGACCATTGTTAAATGCAGTTGTTCCATCTGAGTCTAGTTACTCTGATAGACAGTTCAGTATTGAGGTTATTTATGCAGGGTATTCTCAGAATAAGGATATACCGATTTATTTCCCGCATAAGATATTGGAATTTGTAGGTCTTTCTGGCTGGACGAGAACCAGTGCAAATGCGTATAAGGCTTGTGTAAACGGAGAGAGCAAGAATTTAACAGAGTACTTGAAATATATAGCGACTAATTTGGAGGATACATATTTTGAGTTCTGTGCCTATGCTTGCAAGAAGGATTTTACAAATTTATCTAAAGACGTGCGGAGTAGATATGACCTGCTTACTATTTTAGTAGATGAGGATTGTCCGGAGCGTGCTAAATTTGTAGCTAAGATAGTAGATAAATTGCAATATCTAACAAAGTGTGTTACAACAGCTGTGATTGTGACATCTTTGGATACAGATACGACTGTGATTCGAGGGGTTAAAAAGAAGGATATTATTTCATTTAGAATTAAAGTTTCAACGTCTGGAGAACTGCCTGATAACGCCTATTTTTGCAGAAATTTAGGGAAAGCAATATACAAAGATTCAAGTAGACTTTCAGACTGTGAGCCGGAGAGCCCAACTTCGATAGCAGGGGTATCTCTTTGTGATTACAGTTACACTTTTAATGCGGATAAGGTTTATGCAAGACCTATATTTGCTTATAAAGCTTTAACATCATTGCAGGAACAGGGTTTAACTGTAGATTGGCATAATATATTGTTAGGTAAATATGCAGATGGTAGTCTTTGTCGTTCAGCAGAGGGGCAGAAGATAAACTTATCAAAGCGTCAGTTGCATAATTTATATGCAGGTTCTCGTTCTGGTAAGGGAGTTATGTGCTTTAATATTTTTGCGACAGCAATAGCTTCATCTATCCCGATTTTTTATTGCGATAGAAAGCCAGATACTGCTGTAATCATGAAAAGTATGGCTCATAACATGTTTGCTGTTAATGGTGGTCAGTATGACGCTGTTATAGACTTGGAGCAGCAGTTTGATGTTTCAAAAATAAATTTCAGAGTACCAAGGTATGTAGAGACACAGTTTGCAGAGTCAAAGGTTCGTAACGATTATATCTATTTTCGTGCGATGTTGCTTATGTTTTCTCTAGTTGTATTTATGGATAAGACAGTCAATACAAAAGACCCCAGATACCAGAAAATCTCAGAGATTTTGAAAAATGGTGCTATATTTGTATTTGATGAGTTCTCTAATTTCTGCAATGGTTTCTTAACTTCCAAGCCGACAACACAGGGTTGGTTTCAAGACTGTTTTTCTGAGCAAGGAATAGACCAGTGGAGGGGTATCTTATCTGGAATACAGGAAAAGAAGGCAGTATTAGATGCTAAGTCTGGAGGAAAACCTGAGCAAGTTGTATCTGCACAAAATAAGTTGAATAACGCTGTCGAAGATGCAAAGAATTTTGAGTTGCACAGGCTTTACTTTGCAGCTTTATCAGACTGTTATGAAAACTTAGTAGAATTGATTCCTGAGTTGTTCCGTGCAGGCGGTGCTATGGTTAAGAATATGCAGATATTCATTATTGGTCAGACAATTCCTAGTGAGTGGTATGATGGGGATACTTATTTTAAGAAGTCAAATGGTGCTTCTATTAAGAGATTTAACTCATCTACTCATGATAGTAGTTCAGGAGCGAAACCAGATGTTCCAATTCTGCATATGTTAAATGAAATGAACGGTGACTATATATTGGGGTATCAACCTGATAATAAAGGTGGTAAGCCAGCTTACTTGGCTCAGAGAGTAAAGGGTATGACTTCAAGTTCTATGCTTACTGCTTCAAGAAGATGTTTCTGTTATCATAATCCAGGTAAGGCAATAACAGATAAAGAGGCTCAGAAGATTAAGAATACCGCTGCATATTTTGGACATGATGAAGAAGGTATGAAGCAATATTTGGATAGAGAGTTCACTTACTTCAAACCTTTCTTGATACTAAATAATGCTATTGTTCCACCGGAGGAGCTGTTGCAGCCGGACATGGAAAATCTAGGGGTATCTACAGACTTAGAGAATAAGCGAGCTGCGAAGGGTGGATATTCGCAGTATAAAGATTCTCAGTATATAGGTCAGTGTCTAACTACTTGCAATAGAGCTGGACTTGCATGGGAAGATTTATTAAATGACAATAAAGATGCAGATGGTGCATTAAACAAGGGCGTAGGCTTTGAAGGTTATATTGAGCAGCTCTGTGGTTCTGTACCTACGGATAAGATGGGTTTATCTGGGGAGGTTATGAATATATTTGTTCAGGAGGTATTCGGCTATAAGGATGGAACATGGGAAGATTTTCTAGCCGATTTCCGTCCAGAAGCTTTATTTAAGCCTACAGATTTTATAAATGCTATTGATAACCCAAGCGAATATAGTGTAAAGTCACGCCTAAGACAGTCTTTCTTTAGAGATTCGTTAATGAAAGCGGCAGACGAGTATAGCTTTGGTTCGATATTCTCTGAAGAGCTTGGAACACTGGCTCAGTATTACGGTCAGGGTACTCAGGAGAAGGCTACATCTGTAGGAGACCTACAGGAAGATAGACCTGATGGTGTTGGTTTTGGTAATTTTGGTTTAGAGTTAGAAGAATCTGCTGAAGATAACGCTGGCATGTTTACAGAAAATGCTGAAGGTATGTATTCGAAGTATGGCAATGACAATGGTAGAGGCAATGGCAGTGGCAGCGGCAATGCTGATATTGAAGAAGCTGTTGAAGATTCCTCAAATATGTACGGAGGCACAGCTGGTTATGGTCATGATATAGAGTCCATGTCACAGCATGATAGACGAGAAGCAAAGAGACAGCAGCTCGGTCTTTCAGCTCAGCAAAGAGGGGTATCTGGTGTACCTACTGCTGGAGTTTCGGGTATGGCTTCTGCTAGTGCAGGGGTAGTTCCTAGACCGGAAATTACACCGGAAATCATGGAAACTTTAACTCAGACTTTAACAGCTGAAAGTGAGAAGGAGAAATACATCAGGGACATGGAGAATCTTTTGTTTGCAGCTTGTTTGCAGATTTGCAGCGAGAATCCAAATGTTCGTAGAAGATTCAGTGACGAGAAATTGAAGTCTGTTTCTCATCAGGTTGCAATTATTCAGGCTAATAAAATTTTTGGATGAGGTGATATGTATGCCAGAAGCTAAATTAGATGCAGAGACTTTAGCGTTGTTACGTCAGATGCTTGGTGCTGATGAGCCAGATGATAATCAGTCAAGTGAGGAACAGAATGACAGTGGTTCTTCTGAAGAAGATTCATCCGAGGACTTTGATGAAGATGACTATGATTTATCCTCAGATGACTTTTATGACGATGCAGAAGATGCGTACACTGCAAGTTCCGAAGAAGGGGTAGTTGAGCCTGCAAGTCATGTTGAGCCTATAAAGGCGGTTGAGCCTGTAGAATCAGCAAAGTCGGAACAGGAATTTGTTCCAGACCCAATTCAGTCGTATAGTGACTTTGATGAAAATACGGAGACAGGTTATGAGCAGTCCAGTCCTATTGGTGAATCTGAGCCTGTTAGTCCTTTTTCAAGCTCTTATGGCAATCCTATACCTGAGACTGAACAGATGCAGGTTGATACCAGTGCACAGGAGTATCAGAAGCAGTCTATCGAAGAGATGCGACAGTTAAACGCTGCTTTAATGGCTCAGATTGCACAAATGCAGAGTCAGTTGGTGACGATGCAGGAATTTATCAGTTCAAACGAGCAAAAGAAGTATAATGATAATGCAAGACAGCGTGTTTTTGCCAGTGAGCAGCCTTTTGAGAAGATTACGTTCACACCTTGCACTTCGACTTATAATGGGCAGTCTTTCAGTTATCAAAGATATGAAGAGCCTGTTCGGTATAGCAGAAGGTTTGAAATTTGTGCAACAGATGAGGATACTGCTAAGAGTTATGTAGCTTTTGTGGATGAGGTTACGAAGGATATAGAGAAGAAGTTTGGTGGTTTCAAGCACATTAATAGCATGGCTGTTATTGACAGTATTATTATTTTCAATGGAATTTCATATGAGCCTTTGCTACCGGAGGAGTACACAGCAAATCTTCCTTTTGATATTAGAAATGCTGTGTTAGATGGTAAGTTTGCATGGTTATTTGATTTTGGTTCTTTGAAGAAGATGACTGCTTTAACAGATTTAAAATTCGATTCTGCTGACTTTGTTTTCTCTAAAGTGCGTAAGGATATGCACTTGTTTGGCGAGTTTAATGTCAGCAAGTTTTTCAAAGCGTGTCCAAGCTTGCAGAGAATCGAAATAGGCGGAGATTGCGTAACTTATCAGGATACGAGAGCAGTGGATGCAAAGTTCCACAAGTCCTCTAGGTCAGAAGAGATTTATAACAAGTGTTGTGAGTTTGGCTTTGGCAGAATGAAAGCTGGTTGGGGTTCAATAAAAAACGTATATTATGACCCAGATAGAGGCAAGTTGTCCAAAGTATGGGGTATCACATGGCGAGGTGTGGGAACTGCAGCCGCAGCAGCCGGAACTGGTGCTGTAAAGGGAGGCGGCTTGTTAGCCAAGCTTGGTAAAAATGTATTGAATTTTACTTCGTCTTTGAGAGACAACTTAAAGTAGTTGATTTTGTTGTTCTTTTGAGGAATAAGGCGAGGTAAGGGGTACTAAATGTAAAAATATTTTTGGAGGTGCTATGTATGAGCGAAACAAAGACTGTTGTAGTTGACATGGACGGGGTACTTTTGGATGTACACCCTTTGCTTGAGAAGCTTCTTTGTGAAAAAGGTTATAAGTTTTCAATGCAGAATGTATTGACTTATGATTTCAATAAATCTTTGAAGAATCCACCTGCGAGCCTAGTTTCTCTTGGTTTTGGCAGGAAAACAAACTATTTGGGTATCAGACGTGAGGATATTTATAGTCTGTTTAATAGCCCAAGTTTGTTTATGGACTCTCCTTTTTATGCGAAGGCGATTTTACGTCTTAAGGAGCTTTGTAAAACAAAGGGAGTTCATGTGATTATCTGGACAGAGGCAAATAATGACCGTGTTAAAAACACAAAGAAATGCATGCTTGAGAGTATTTTGAATGGTTATGATTACGAGTTCTGCTGTTCAGTGGGAGAGTCTAAGAAGGCAGTTGAAAACGCTGATTATGTTATTGACGATTCTCCGTTTGCTTTGGACTTGTATAAATCTAGCAAGTGCAAGAAATTTTTGGTTGATAAGCCTTATAATAAGGCTGAATATAATGCGAAGAATGTTTCATATACAGGTTTTAACGTGATAAAAGATGCTGGAGCTGCTCTTTTTCAAATTGAATCTGACGTGAAACTTGGTTATGCCTAAGAAAGGGGTATCTAATTTATGAATGCAAGGGTTGACAAGGAATCTGTGTTGCAGGATGCTAATGCAGATAATGAAAATGTGCAGGAGTTTTTTGTAAAAGCAGAACTGTTTACTTACGAAGAAGGAAAGGGGTACTCATCTGATAGAATTGTTGTAACATCCAAGGCTCAGATGCACAAAATTTTGGGAACAAGTGAAACTAGAAATGTGTATTCTGTTGTTCTGGGTGAAGAAGGTGGCGATACGGTTTTGTTTGCAAATCCTCTTGCAGATGCTGAGATTGGTCACATGACCGCTAATAGCCGTGACTACACTGGAGACCTGTTTTTCTTTGGGGGTAGTTTTATTTTGTGTGCCTTTTCTGATTCGACTACAATAACTGATATTACGGATTCTGCCGTAAAAAAGGCTCTGAGTTGTATTTCTTCTAAGTACATCTCAAGTGAGTTGAAGGAAAAGTACGAATAACTGTTTTATTCGGAGTTGTTGATAAATGACAGATATTAAAAACCCATATGCTGTTTTGGGAGTTCCAAATGATTCTGACCTTGCAACGTGCAAGAAAGCCTATAAAAAGCTTGCGAGGTCTTGTCATCCGGATTTGGTTTCCGGAAAGGAAGAGCAATTTCTATTAATTGGTGAGGCAATGAAACTGATTGAGTCCGGTTATAAAACCCCAGTTTTGAACTATACGAAAAAGCGGAGAAATCTGAAGCATGTAGATTTGATGCATTTTGATGTGTACTGAAAGACAGTGTGTACTCAATAGCTTTATTTTGGCTTAATTTTTATTTATTTTTATCGGAGGTTATTATCATGGGCGACTTTGTAAAAAGTAAGGTAGTTTCTATGGAATGGGAAAAGAGAGGTTTCCTGAAGGAAGACGGCGTGTTCAAGGTGGCAGGCAAGGAGTATAAGAATGCAGATGGTCAGACCATTCCGGTATACTTCACTTCTTCTGAGACTTTCTACTGGGCTGATAACGGTGCAGCAACTTTTGCTGACCTGTGGCAGTTTTCCGACCTGATTCCGTGGGCACACGAGAATTTCGATGGTTCTTTCCCGAACAGCTACGGTGAGTTTGTTCCGGTTGTTGACGCTGAAGGCGTTGCAAACAAGGAACTGCTGGCTCGTTTCGGTATTGAGGAGTTTGCTTCGGACATTGAGGCAAGAATGGACGACATCTCGAAGTTCGGCAAGTGGCTCACTGATGATGAAGTCATGAAGCGTATGAATGGATAACTAATACGTGTTTGACAATAAAATATTTTCGAAGGCGGCGATTGCTTCTGCAGTTGCCGCCTTTTTGTTTGAAAGGGTACTCTTTTCCTTAATGAGTTTTTATGTGGAACTATGTTATAAACGCAATGTTATTGTTGAATTGTTGAAAACTGTGTGAGTTTATTATTTTATATTGAGAGTATTCACTTAATTTGTTCTGATATTTTATATAAGCGTTCCTATATTGTCTATTTTGAAGTGACATTATATACTGGAACGCTTATATTTTTATTTTGTGAGTTATTTTATGTTGTTGCAAGTCCTGTTAATCACTTTGTTATTAAACTATTGGTTTTACTCAATTTTGCCCGATATTGGCTAAAATTGGGCTGAGATTGCGATTTGAGCCTAAAATAACTAGCCCAGCCTGTTGAACTAACTTGCCTAATTTTTTGGTGATTTTGCCTTGAATTTTTTGACATTTTGCTTGGACTGTTTTTACTGGTATATTGAATCCGAGAAAGGGTATCTCGCACTTGTCAGTATATTTGTTTTGACTTTTGCTTTTCTGTTCTTATATTTTCTTTTTCTGTTTTTATATTTTCTTTTCTGTTGCAATATATTTTTGTGTGTGCGAAGCAGCAGACGGCTTGTGTGATGTTTGATATTTTTGGTATTTTCTTTGTGTTTCAAAGAAGGGGTATCAAGTTCAAAAATTTGTTGTTCTAATATTCTATAATTTTGTTTCAATATTTGCTTTTATTTGTTTTGACATTTGCTTTTATTGTTTCAACTTATTATATTTTTGATTTTATTTATGCTAATCTTGTTTCAAGTTTCACTGGCTTTGTTTCAAGTTTCACTGGTTTTGTTTCAAGTTTCACTGTCTTTGTTTCAAGTTTCACTGGCTTTGTTTCAAGTCTTGCTTGTTTTGTTTTAACTTTTTATATGTTTGTTTTCATGTTTACTATGTTTGTTCTGATTATTTCTGGCTTTGTTTTTATTTTTGCTAATATTGTTTTGATATTTTATATTCTTGTTTTAATCTTTGCTTGTGTTGTTTTTATTTTTGCTGGTTTTGTTTGTAGGTTTTCTTTGTTTGTTTCAAGTGTTTCTTTGTTTGAAATGACTTTTTATAAACTTGAAGCCAGAACTTATAAAACTATGGGGTGATATTATATTTTGTTTTAATATTGAAATATTGAATGGTATTTATATTGTAACTTATAAGCTGAGTTTTTATTTTTGTTTATAATAAGAAGGTTTTCTTGTTGTTCACTTTATTGCTACTGATATTGACTTCTTTTGGGTAGTGTTATTTATTCGTGGAGTTTCTATTTGGAAGTTTTGTCTTGACGTTCTGAACTGAAGTTTTGTTTGGAAGCTTTGTCTGGAAGTTTTGTCTGGAAGCTTTAAACAAATATGTGATATTTATTTTGTTGTCTGGAAGTTCTGGACTGAAGCTTTGTTTGGAAGTTTTGATTGGAAGCTCTAAATAATTATGTGATATTTATTTTGTTGCTTTGTGAATATTTGATCGAAACTTTTTTCGTATTAAAATATGTAGCTTGGTATTTTTATATGTGATATACTGAGTTGGTTTGTCTGTTTGAATATTGAGTTTGCATTTTGTGCTTGTTATATTTCACTGAGCTTGTTGTCGATATCGTTGATTTTGTGTTTTTGCTGTATTGGTGATTTCTGTACACTTGGGTATCTTGTGTACTGCTACTTGGAAGGAATATTGAAAATGTAAACGGATATTTCTTTGAACTTCTTTGTTATTCATGATATTTTTATTGTGTACTTATTTGTTATATGAATTTTATTTTGTGCTTTTGCTTTATTTGGAATCAACTGGTGATTTCTGTATGCTTGGGCATTCTGTGTATTGCTACTTGGAAATGCAGAGGGGTGAATATTGAAAATGTATATGGGAATTTTTTTTTTTTTTTTTTTTGAATCTATTTGTTACTCACGATATTTTTATTGTGTAATTCTCTGTTATACGAATTTTATTTTGTGTTGTTGACAGAATCAGTGTGTCTTTGTTGTTTAACTGAGTTTTATATTTGTATTCTTGCCCTCTGTGCTTTGTATTCGAGTTGTGCGTTTGATATTGAAAAGTTCAAACTTGATATCTGTTATTGTGTTGACTGAGATTATACACCAATTTGTGCAACTGAGTTATAAAAGGGGTACTTATTTTGTTTGTGCCTTTGTCACGAAGGGTTATTTTATTTTGTGACATTTTTGTCACAAAATTTCCTTTTCCTCTTTTCAGGAGGCGAATCTGTCGCAGTAAGGTCATTTTGGGCATTTTGAAAAATGGGGTGCTTTGGGTTTTGTCGAAATTTTGTACTCTCCAAAAGTTGGACTATTTTATTTTGTCACAAGTCTATATTTTGAGATTGGCGATTTTTTAGTGAGTTTTGGCTTTGACTTCTATTTATTTTGTAATTAAATTCGGAGTCTGTTACTTGGTTTTGCCTTATATTTTAATATTTATATTTGTTTTAACCTTTTATTTGTTGTTCTGATATTTTATAATTTGTGTTGATTTTTGCTTATATTATGATATTTGTTATTTTCACTTTGACTTGTTATTTTCACTTTGACTTTTTATTTTTGCTTTGACTTGTTGTTGTGTTTCGTGTTGTTATTTTCACTTTGACTTGTTATTTTCACTTTGACTTGTTGTTGTGTTTCGTGTTGTTATTTTTGCTTTGACTTATTGTTGTTTTTATTTGAGTTTTGTTTGTCTTTTGAATTTGTGCTTTTGTTTTATTGAAATATGTTATTGTGTTCTGAGTCTGTGCTTTTGATTTGACTTGTTATTGCTTTATTGAAATATGTTGTTGTGTTCTGAGCCTGTGCTTTTGCTTTTGTGCGGTCAGTGCTACTGGGATTTTTACCTTGAATTTTGCATGATTTTATGTTATTATTTTGAAAGATATGCTTGCGTGCTGTTCGTTATTTTGTGCTTTGGTTTGTCGAAGTATCTATTGACTTTTTATTTGTTTCCAATATATACTTTGGCTTGTTTTCTTTATTTTCACTTTAATTTGCCGTTCGTTATTTTATGCCTTAGTTTGTTAAAGTATTTATTGATTTCTTGTTTGTTTCTATATATATATATATATATAT
>OKXB01001293.1_pt1 | contig 25426 bp, 19 predicted proteins | sample 1601731 | NCBI WGS metagenome assembly OKXB01 (sample SAMN04414077, study PRJEB24778) | human gut metagenome | material: faecal | host: Homo sapiens
TATAGTAAACGACTGTCTTTGCTCCAATCGATCCGACCTTTTTAATGTCCTTCATGGAAATAATTCCACACATAATGGAAAACAGTACGATCGGAACGACAATGAATTTCAGTAAATTCAGAAAGATCGTACCAAATGGCTTGATATAAGTTTCCGCAAAATTTGCGTATTTCTGCATCAGTAATCCTGCAATGACCGCCAAAACCAGTGCAATGAATATCTGTGCAGCCAGTGATAATTTTTTCTTTTCTTTCATATTTCCTACCCTCTTCCTCTCTTTTTACAAGAGCATTCTCAAAAAATTACTCTTATACGTATACTTTCGTATTTATAAACCTTGCTATCAACATGCTCCTTACGAATGCATAGCAATAAAAAAAATGGGCATTACCATACTGTGTAATGCCCATTCATTATCTTTAATATATTATCACATTGTTCTATTAAAGTCAATATGATAAACATTAGAAATTGTTGTCAGAACATTTCAAAAATTAATCCTTTAAATTCACTAAAATTCTAGTCATTTTAGCCAATTCATGTTATTATCTTAAATAGGATTTTTAACAAAACGCACAGGAAGGAGCATTTTAACAATGGACGAAAGAATTAGCCGCGTATTGGAAAAAATGAAAGAGAAAGGAATTGATCAGTTACTGGTATCTGATCCACTGAGCATCCGCTTTTTAACAGGCATCATGGTAAATCCTGGGGAAAGATTATATGCCCTGTTACTTAGAACAAGTGGAAAACATACATTATTCCTGAACTATCTGTATTATGTATCAAATACAGGATTCGAAGAAGTATGGTTCAGTGACATGGATGACCAGATCGGTGTTCTGATGGAGCACATCGATACAAAGAGCACTCTTGGTATTGACAAGACATGGCCTGCACGTTTCCTCATTCCACTTCAGGAGCGCTGCCCTGAGATGAAGACTGTATGGGGATCTGACTGCGTAGACGGTGTTCGTGCTGTTAAAAACGCTGAGGAGATCGAAATCATGAAACATGCATCTGTGATCAATGATACAGTTATGGAAAGAGTTGCTAATTTCATCAAAGAAGGTATGACAGAGAAAGAAGCTGTGAAGAAAGGTTTGATCCGACGTGATACTATCTGGGTCCTGGCAAAAGATACCTTGTTCGGTGCCAGCTACAATGCTGATGATCTGGCCAATGTTCCGGGAACAAGCGTTAAGTTCTCTATGGATACAGCTACACTGACTTCCGGTTCCGGTTATACTGTAAAAGTATTTGAAGCAGGCGTTAAGTATGACGATTATCTGGGTGACCTGGACAAACAGTTGGTTGTAAACCTGAAGGACAAGGCTGAAAAGCTGGAAAAATATCCGGGTTTACGTGTTGGTTCACTGACTGAAATTAATAACAACGCAGGTAACTGGGAATAATCAATTGCTTATGACTATCAGTATTCCTGATACGTTGACTGCTGATAATTCTGGAAAATACATAATGTCCATCCGGCTTAGGTCGGATGGACTTTCTTTTTCAGGATACAGCCCTTCGGAGAGCGAGACTTTCTTTTACAGAAACGTGGAGTTCGACCGGACGAAGCCTTATGTCTCTTCCCTGAAAGAGTTTTTCTTTGAGCACGAGTTTATGACTTATTCGTATAGGCGGACGAACCTGGTTTGTGTTACGCCGCAGTATACGGTGGTGCCGGAGGAAGTCTTTACGGACAAGCAGAAAACGGATCTGCTGTCGTTTACGTTTTCTGCCCCGGAGAATAAATGTCTGCATAATTTGCTGACACGTGAGGCGGCGGAGGTCGTGTTCGGCATGGATGAAGAGGTGTATGAGTTTTGTTCCCGCTCGCTGATCAATCCGTCGTTTATCCATCATATGACTCCCCAGCTGGCTTTATGGAAACAGCAGAGCCGTATGTTGATCCCCCGGCAATTGTATGTAGTGCTGCATCGGAAGATGATGGACGTGGTTTGTTTTGCGCAGGGGAAACTACTTTTTGTCAATACGTTTGAGTATGATAAGCCGGATGATATCCTGTACTATATATTATATGTATGGAAACAGGTCGGCATGGATCAGGAGAGGGACCAGCTTCATATCTATGGAGGTGTCTCCCTGCGTAACAGCATAACAACTACGTTACGTAATTATATACAATATATCAGTCCGGCCGAGATACCGTCGGATGCTTATTTGTTGGGTGCCGAGGTTGTTCAGGCCCCATTGGATTTAATAGCTTTATCTGTATGCGAATTATAAGCGGAATATATGGCCGGAGGCGTTTTGACGTACCGTCATCTTTCAGTGCACGGCCGACTACTGACTTTGCGAAAGAGAATCTCTTTAATGTGATCAACAACCTGACCGACCTGGAAGGTGCCGATGCGCTGGACCTGTTTGCCGGAACGGGGAGTATCTCTTTCGAACTGCTGTCGAGAGAATGCAGAAGTGTGACGGCTGTCGAGAAGAACAATGCACATGCCTCTTTCATTGCAAAGGTAGCGAAAGAGTTAAAGACAGATTCACTTCATCTGATCCGTGGCGATGTGTTCCGTTATCTTCATTCGGCACCGAAACAGGGTTTTGATTTTATCTTTGCCGATCCCCCTTATGCGCTGAAGGAACTGCCGGAGGTCCCTGCCTTGGTTTTTGAGCGTGACTTATTGCGCGACGGCGGTATCTTCGTGATGGAGCATCCGAAAACGAATGATTTCTCCCACCTGCCGTATTTTGACCAGCAACGTGTATACGGTTCGGTGAATTTCAGTATTTTCATAAAAGAAGAAAAGGCTTAAAGGAGCGGCGAGAACAGGCGCATGAACGATTCGGCGAGGCGCTGTTTGATTGGCCGTTTTAGCCAGCGTGAAGGAATCAGCCGTTCGCAGCTGTGCATATCGTGCATGAACACCCGCTTCATCTGTATGGCGAAAGACGGTTGATAGACGAATGCATTTATCTCGAAATTGTGTTCGAAGCTCCGGAAGTCCATATTGGCCGATCCGATGCAGGCAAGCGCATCGTCGATTATCATCAGTTTGGAATGGAGGAATCCCGGCTCATAGAAATATACTTTCACACCAGCCTTCACCATCTCGTCGATGAAAGAGTGTGTCGCCATATTGGCGCTGCGGGTATCCGAGCGTTTGGGTAACATAAGGCGTACATCGATACCTCCCAACGCTGCGATCAGCAGTGCCTGGTTCAATCCTTCGGTCGGAAGGAAATAAGGGGTTTGTATATAAATGTACTTTTTGGCATTAGCGATGGCAAAGATATAGGCCTGCAACAGCGTGCGCCATTGCCCGACCGGACCACTGGTGGCTATCTGCATGATATTGTCGTCATGGTATATCGGAGTCAGGGGATAATATATTTTGTCATTCAGCAATTTCTTACTGATGACATACCAGTCGATCAGGAAAGCGGACTGGAGGCCGTGTACTCCTTTTCCTATTATCCTGAAATGAGTATCGCGCCAGATACCCCATTCCGTACCTTTCTCATAGCGATCGGCAATATTCATACCACCCATATAGCCGATCTGCCCGTCTATAACGACAATCTTCCGGTGATTCCGGTAGTTCACTTTGCTGGTGAAGACCGGGAATGCTACTTTCAGGAAGGCATATACCTCAATTCCGGCTTCCTGCATTTCGTCGAAGAAACTGTTTTTTACGTTCCAGCAGCCTACGTCATCGTATAAAACCCGCACCTGGACCCCCTCTTTTGCCTTTGCAATCAGGGCGTCTTTGAACCGTGTCCCGACTTCATCGTCACAAAAGATATAATATTGAAAGTGGATATGATGTTTTGCCTTTTGTATATCGTCCAGTAGATCCTTGAATTTGTCAGCTCCGTTCGTATATATTTTAATCTCGCTGCCATAGAGCAGGGAAGACTGATTGTTGTTACTCAGCAATGTGACTAACGGTTGGTACGGACCGGGGACAGTACAGGCGTCCTGCGGAAGTTTGCCTTCCTGCGGTCGTTTCATAATACGTTTGTAGGTTCTTCGGGAGATGATACGCTGTTTTCGGTTGTCCTGTCCGAAGAAGAAATAGAACAGCAGGCCGATACCCGGAGCCAGCAACAATACGATGACCCAGGGAATGGTTTTTAACGGATTTCTGTTTTCCGCTATAATAACCAGAACCAGTCCCAGGATGGTGACGGAGTATAATATAATGAATATTACCCCAACGACCCATTGTATGTGTATGGCTGCCAGCATTCTTTTTATATTTTGTTACAGGTTGATAAAGGTAGTAAGGTAATTTGTAAATAACAAATCTTTACTACATTTGCCGGATATATCAAATAAAAGAAGATGATTACATATATTATTATAGGTATAACCGTTTTAGTGTCTTATCTCTGTTTCAATAATGCGGAATTGTTCCGTAAGCTGGCGTTGATCCCCTACCGCACGGTAAAGAATAATGAATGGTACCGATTGATAACGCATGGTTTCGTTCATGCGGATATGACGCACCTGTTAGTCAATATGTTTACGTTCTGGTCGTTCGGAACCTATATAGAAAAGGTTTTTGGTTACTTGGGTTTCGGAACCTGGGGATTTCTGGGACTTTATTTCGGAGGGATGATCTTTGCTTCCATTTATGACCTGGTAAAACATCATAATGATCCTTATTATGTCTCCATTGGAGCATCGGGAGCCGTATCGGCGATTCTGTTTTCCTATATATTGTTCGACCCCTGGAGTAAAATATTACTGTTTGCGATCATTCCTGTACCGGGAATTATCTTTGGAGTAATTTACCTGGCTTATTGTCAATATATGGCTAAACGTGCGGGAGACAATATTAATCACAATGCCCATTTTTATGGGGCGGTATATGGTTTTCTGTTCCCGGCTTTACTTAATCCTTCATTGATAAAAGCCTTCCTGTCTCACTTTTAAACGGAATATTTTCTATATATATTCGTGTTCAAGTGTTTGTATTTTAAGGTATTATTTATAGATTTGTGGAAATATCTCAATTTCTCTAATACCATAATGCAGACATAATGAAAAGAAGAAACTTCATCAGGAGTGGGGCACTGGCTCTTGCCGGCTTCACTATTTTACCCCGTCACATTTTAGGTGGAACGAATTTTGTCGCTCCCAGCGATCAGATAAATCTCGGGATTATCGGCTGCGGGGCACAGGGACGCTGGACGTTAGCTCCCGAGTTTGCCCGCCGTGCGAATCTGATCGCAGCATCCGACTGTGAATCCCGCCAGTTGAATGCCATGCAGGCAATTGTCGAAAAAGAAACCGAAAAGGCAAAAGGACAGGCCTATAAAGGTTTTAAATTGTATGCCGACTATCATGAATTGTTGAACCGCAGTGATATCGACGGTGTGATTATTGCCACACCGGATCACTGGCATGCGGTACAGACTATTGAAGCCTGCCGTGCCGGAAAAGATGTATATGTGGAGAAGCCCATGTCGCACAGTATCGAGGAAGGACGTGCCATGGCCGATGCCGTAGAGAAATATAACCGGGTATTGCAGGTCGGCAACATGCAACGTTCATGGCGAAACTTCCGCCATGCCTGTGAACTGGTCCGTAATGGGTATATCGGTGAGATAAAAGAAGTAAAAGTTTCCATCGGACCTCCTCCTGTTAAATATGATCTTCCTGCGCAACCGGTTCCCAAGACGCTGGACTGGGAAATGTGGATCGGGCCGGCTCCCATGAATGTATATAATGAGGAACTGGCTCCGCCTATGGAGCGGAATATGTTCCCGAACTGGCGTAATTACCGGGAATACGGTGGTGGTATGATCTGTGACTGGGGTGCCCACATGTTTGACATAGCCCAATGGGCTTTGGGCATGGACGATTCCGGTCCGATTGAGTTTACTCCTCCTGAGGAAGGAGAACTGAAACCGCTTAGCATGCGTTATGCCAACGGAACAGTAATGACACATGAGCCTTTCCGTAAGGCGGATGGAAATGCAGTCCGCTTTATCGGTTCGGACGGTGTGATCGATATCAGCCGTAGTTTCCTGGATACGATACCTGCCAAACTACAGGATGAAGTGATCGGTGATGACAAGATCAAATTGTATAAGAGCGACGATCATTACAATGATTTCCTCACAGCAATGAAGACTCGCAAACAGCCGCTTAGTACCGTTGAGATCGGACATCGTACGGCTTCGCTTTGCCATATCGTAAATCTTTGTTACGAGTTTGACCGCAAACTGGTGTGGAATCCGGAAAAAGAAGAATTTTTCTTTGACGACGAAGCTAACAGACGAAGAGGAAATCCGATACGCGAACCGTATAGCCTGAAAGTGTAGCTATATATAATAATGTATAGGAAAAACGGTAGCGGCGATAAAAGTTTATGAAGACTTTTACCGCCGCTATTTCTTTTATTCAGCCCTTGTTTAGAACCGTGGAGGAGGACCGCCCGGTCCGCCATGGCCTCTGCCACCCGGTCCGCGCATATCGCTTGCAGATGCTCCCCCTTTAAAGATGCTGAACCGGTAAATGAAGTGAACCATGAAGTAACTACTCAGCGTATTATATTCCGAATATTGTGTATAGTCAGCTGTTACGCTCTGAGAGATATTACTGCGTTGTTGCAGGATATCATAAATTTTGAAACGCAATGTCGCCTGTTTTCCTTTCAGGAAAGATTTGGATGCGGATGCATTCCATAAAACTTCCTTCTGTTGGTATCCGGCTGCGTAACCGGAGTTGGCCGACCAGGTTATGTCGCTTTCAATCTTGAAATCGAGTGGAAGATAAATGGTAGTAGTTCCTCCCACGCCATAATTGTAAATATTCTGGTCGTTCTGGTTTTGCAAAGAGTTCTTAGTCCCACTATAACGGAAGTTCCCGTTTACTCCCAGGTCGATATAATCCGAACGAAAATCGATACCGGCACGTTCCATGGCCGAATAATTCTTGTTCGTATTTTTCTTTTCGTTAATGAAACCGTTTGAATTGGCGAATGAAGCCATTGTCATCGAGTTAACGGAGAACTTTCTGTTCTTCAGCGGCGTGTTGAACATGACGCGGAAATTGCCGTTATAGTTCCCGTTGACATTATCATAAGTCGTCATTTTCTTTCCCGATTCCCCAACATATATAGATTTGGTAACGATGGCGTTGACAACATAGTTGGCATTCAACATCAACATGAGAGCTGTCTGCTTTTCCGGAACAAATTTCTGGTAACGGGCAGAGAAGTTATTTGAATAAGTCGGTTTCAAATCCGGATTACCGGTAATAGTGTTCAGCGGGTCGGAAATGTCGGCTACAGGTTGCAACTGGGTCATCGATGGCTGACTGGTGCGTCCGCGGTAGTTGATGCGCAGGTTGGTCCGTTTATCGAACCGGTAGTTGAACCGAACCATCGGCGACAGGTTGACCAACGTTGCGCGTCAGCTTTGAAAGGGTCGTATCGCCTACAAAATTCTCACTTACACTGTGCGAAGGCTCCAGGTTCATACCGATGGTATAATCATATTTTTCCCGGACAGCCTTAAAGGCCAGGCTTGCCTGCTGGTTGATGAAGTTATTGCGGTAACTTTTGCTGTATGCAGTGTCCAGTACATTATAATCTTCGCTGTCTTCTCCTCTTACATAAGAGTTTTTCAAGGATTCCTGTTTATTCTGGCTGATACTGTAGGTTGCCTGGATGAAGTTATTATGCCCGATCGGCTCGACCCATGATAAATAAACGCGGTAGTTAAACCCTTTGTTATCATATCTGAATTGCTGGTCGATCAGTTCATCCTGGTTATTTCCCATGAAATATTCTGTGTTCGAATAATTCAGTCCTTTGTTGTAGGAATCGCTGAGCCCTCCGGTTAAAGAACCACTGAAGACGCGCCCTTCGTCATTCAGCTTACGACTGAATTCCAATCGTGCATTCAGGTTGTAACCTTCACCATCGGATACGTAATCGGATTCTCCGAGGTTGACTGTATCGCCCAGGTTTGTCAGTGTGTTGAACGAACCGAACTCCCGGTTATGACTGTTGCTATAACTGAAACTAGGCTGGAAAATGATTTGGGTTGCCGAGTCAGGCTTCCATTCCATGCGGAAATCGGCACCGACGTTATCGCTTTTCGTGTTTTTATTATTTATTTCATTGTAAATAGTAGAACTGTCGTTCGGCAAAATATTTGTCCGGTTGATCTTACTGTTCGCTTCATTGTCGGAATGTGAATAACGGACATTACCTCCCAGGGTCATTTTAGAGTTGAATTCTTTGCTGAAGTTCAGACCTACGTTTCCGGAGGTGGTGATGCCGTTGCCGGCTCCTCCCGACCGTCCACCCCGTCGTCCTCCCATACCGGAGAACATGTTGGAGGCAATATCGGAGAATCCCATATTGTTCGTGTTATTGATACCTCCCATAAGTGTGAACTGGTCGTTGTTGATAAACCGGTTCACCATGAAATTACCTTCATACCGATCCTCGCTTCCATAGCCGGCAAAGGCATTACCGAACCATCCCTGCTTCATTCCTGGCTTGACGGTCAGGTTGATCACGGTTTCTTCATCCCCGTCATCGAATCCGGTCATCCGTGCCATATCGCTCAGGCGGTCCAACACCTGTACTTTTTCCACCATTTTAGAAGGCAGGTTTTTGGAAGCTACTTTCGGGTCGTCGGAGAAGAATTCTTTTCCGTCTATCAATACTTTCTTGACTTCTTTTCCGTTGACGGTAATCTTTCCTTCGCTGTCAACTTCCACGCCGGGCATCTTTTTCAGCAGGTCTTCCAGGACAGCACCTTCGGTTGTCTTGTAAGAGTCAGCGTTATATTCGACCGTGTCGTTGCGAACGACCATTTCCGGAGCCTTGCCGATCACGACGGCTTCACCCAGCTGGATAGCTCCGTCGCTTAATGCTAATTTACCTAATTTGACAGGATTTGTTTTTCCGGTGATACGGATGGGTTGGTATAAAGGATCGAATCCCACAAAGCTGACATGCAATAAATAACTGCCGGCTTTAATACCTTTCAGTGTAAAATTACCATTGCGCGAACTGGCTACACCGCCAACCATCGTGCTGTCTTTTACATTCAACAAGCGTACTGTTGCCTGTTCGATTGGCTCATTGCTTCCATCTTCTACCACCGTTCCGGTGATGTCAACTCCACCCTGCTGCGCAAATGCCGGCGAAGAAAAGAGGATAAAAAATAACCATAATAAGTATCTTCCCAATTTCATAACTAATGTATTATCTGTATCTAACAAACATTTTCCCGGACTGGTTTCCGGGTACGAGAAGATAGACACGACGAAGGTTATTAAGTTTAAAAATATATGTGATGATTTTGATTTATTAACGAAAACATTTGTCTGCAAATTGACAGATGAAAATCCCGAACTGCCGGAATATCAAAATGCTATATCAAGTGGCTGGTGAAGGAACTGTATAAGACTGATGGAGGAGATGCTGCTTTTTATACAAACCTCGAAAGGTTTGAAAATGTTATAATGTTCTTGATGGTGGAGTAATTCTGCCATAATAGGGATTTAAAAAGGATATATGAATCCTTTTTCTGAAATAAATGATGATTGTTTGATATAACGATATTTTAACTGCGCACTGTTTTTGAATCGTTCTGGAGAAAAAAACTGTTCGTAAACATACAATTCGGGGCTTGAAAAGTCCTTTTGAGATTGTTAATTAACATCTATTTGCATTGTTTTTTGCCTATAATAAATCTTCATTTCGTTTAAAATGAAAAAAATCTCGTTTTAAACGAGATGGAAATTCCTTTAAAATGAACTGGGAACTGGATGGTAAGAATGATTGTTGTTAATTATTGTGAAAGTGAATCTTCTGGGAGATGAGATTTGAAAAATTCACGTGTTATGATAAAATCTATTTCTGTAACATATTGACGTAATATGGTTGTGTTTTGACTTCTTTTGTCAAATCTCTTTTCTCTTTTTCAGGAAGGAAATCCGAATAAAAAAGAAAGCAGTGGCAAATAATCCTTTAGTCTGACACGAAGTATTTTCAACGCTTGGCTGATTCTGTATTCAACGGTTTTGACGGATACGCCGAGTTTAGTAGCTATCTGAGTATTCGTGAGTTCCCCGAAACGGCTTAAAGCGAAGGTGTCGCGGTAGGTGTCAGGAAGTTCTTTAATAGCTTTGTTAATGTGTTCAGTCAGTTCATTTATAAAATAGTAATCAGGATCTTCAAACTGATCTTTAAGTTTGTCATATATATGGTTGTGTATTCGTTCGTGATATAGTTGTTTATTAATAGCATTCAGGCAACGGTGTTTGGTTGAGATGAAAAGATAGGATTTCAGGGAGGTTTCTATTATAAGGCTTTTCCTTGTTTCCCAAATGAACAGCATCAGATCCTGCACTAACTCTTCAGAATCTTCGTCGGAAATATACTGGGAGGCATATTCGCATAGTGGGGAATAGTATTTTAGAAAAAGCTGTTTATAAGCGTTCTTATCACTATTTTGTAACAAATTCAGAATCTGATCATCATTCATGGAGTTGTATTGTTTGTCTGTTGTGGTATCTCGAATCTATAAGCAAATGTAAATTGTTTCTTTATACATACAAAATATTTTATACGATTTACTAATTACTTTTTTTGAAAAAAGTAGAATATGAGTTTAGGGTACTGTACCTGTAGTTTTGTCGTATATATAGAATGGAAAAAGAAAATAGACATATTATCAGTAATGAGCCGGATGAAGCCGTCCTTTTGAGATATATATCGGAAACCGCTTCGGAAGAGGAAAAAATCTGGGTTGACGGTTGGTTAAGGGATGATGAAGCCAGGGAGAACGTTTTATTGCAGTTGGCTACAATAGATCATGCCTTTCGCACGAAAAAGAGAATAGCATCCCGTAATTCGCTGGAGGCTTTTTGTAAAGTGGAAAGGCGTATTAAACGTTTGCAGAGAAAAAACTGGATAAATCGCACTTATCTGGCAGCAGCCTGCTTTTTGGGTATCTTGATCTTATCCACTACAATATCTTATTGGAGGCAAAAAGGAACTGGGGATGAGGCACAGATAGTAACAGTTCAGGCGAATGCAGGTATGCGTACGCATTTTAACCTGCCGGATGGGACCGTCGCTTATTTGAATTCAGGAAGTGTACTTTCATATCCGTTGCATTATGATAAAAAAGAAAGGCGGGTAACGCTTACAGGTGAGGCTTATTTTAAAGTTACGCATAATCCGGAGCAACCGTTTATAGTGAGTGTGGCTAATGACCGGATGCGTGTTAAAGTGTTGGGGACGGAATTTAACTTGCAGTCTTATAACAATGAAAGTATAGTACAAACGACATTGGTTAGTGGGGCTGTACATATAGAAGCTGTAAAAAATGGTGATATAGTGTCTAATATTAAACTAAAGCCTTCGGAAAGGGCTGTCTATGATATTTCTTCCGGTTCTGTTTCTATAGCTACTGTAAATACGGAGTACGATACGGCCTGGAAAGAGGGGCGTTTAATGTTTAAAGACATGCCGATACCACAGGTTTTGAAGAAGTTGTCTTATTTTTATAATGTGAGGTTTGATGTAAAGGATTCTGTGATCAATACTTATCGTTTTACCGGAACATTTGAAAATAAACAATTGTCGCAAATCTTGGACTACTTGAAAATTTCTTCGCAAATAGATTATACAATTAAGCAAATGACATCGGATGATAGTTCGGGGATTCAAAATGAGACTGTCACTCTGAAGAAAATGAGATAGTGTTAAATCTGAATGTTTAACTTAAAATATATGCCTATGAAGTAATACAGGATTATTGTAAGCCTTATTGAAAACATACGGAAATATGCTGGTAACATATTCCCGTATGAAAATTCGAAAGGTCTTTGGAGACAAATCAAACATTTTTTTTAATCTTAAATCACTGCAAAAGTATGGTAAAGATTTATTATTTCCAATATAAAGGGAATATTAGTGCCTTTATATTACAATCTAAAATCACAAGAATCATGAAGTTAACCAGTCTATTGCTTTTTTTGTCAATCGGATTAGCTTGGGCATCGAATTCATATGCACAAAAGGCTATACTTTCGATGAACATGACTAATCGGACGGTTTTTGATGTATTGGAAGAGATTGAAACGCGAACTGATTTTCATTTCTTTTATAACAGCAAGATTATCGATATCCATAGAACAGTTTCGGTAAACGTAAAAGATAAATCTGTTTTTACAATCCTGGATCAAATATTTAAAAATTCAAATGTTGCTTATAAGGTCGTAGATAAGGATATTATTCTTTCGGCAAATGAAGCATCTGGAATTTTACAGAATAGGCGAAGGATAACAGGGGTAGTTAAAGATAAAAGTACAGGTGAACCTGTTATCGGAGTGAATGTCTTAGTGAAAGGCTCAACAAACGGAACGATTACTGATATAGATGGCAGGTTCTCTCTGGAGGTTTCATCGTCTGATATATTGTCTGTTTCTTATATCGGCTATATGTCACAAGAAATTACAGTAAGTAATAAAGAAGTGATCGATGTTGATTTACAGGAAGATTCGACTAGTTTGGATGAAGTTGTAGTTGTGGGATTCGGTACGCAGAAAAAAGTCAATTTGACAGGATCTGTATCGGCATTAAGCACGAAAGATATTGGGAAATTGAAAGTGACACAAACCTCTCAATTGTTATCGGGAATGGTTAGCGGTATCAATGTTACACAAGGTTCCGGACAACCAGGGGCAGATCAGTCTTCTGTAACGATCCGTGGATTGGGGACTTTCAGTAGTGCGGGAAACTCTCCATTAGTATTGGTTGACGGATTGTCTTCTTCGTTGGATAATGTGAATGCGAATGATATAGAGAGTATTTCTGTTTTAAAGGATGCAGCATCAGCTTCTATATATGGAACCAGAGCTGCAAATGGTGTCATATTGATTGAAACGAAAAAGGGAAAAGAAGGAAAAGCACGAATTACTTATCAGGGTAACTTTGGTTTTTCCCGTCCGTCAGAGACTCCTAAAATAGTGGACTCCTGGGTCTATGCAGAAATGTATAATGAAGCATTGATAAATGGAGGAGGAAGTCCGCAATATACGGCAGATGAAATTGCTAAATTTAAATCAGGGGAAGATCCGGATAATTATCCTAATAAAAGGCATTATGATGACCTGATAAATTCCGGAAGTGGTTTTCAGACCAATCATTATTTAGGTTTGACAGGAGGTACAGAAAAGAATTCTTATATGTTTTCTCTGAGTTATCTTAATCAAAAAGGTATTGTTGCGGAAACAAACTATCAACGTTATAATGTAATGTTTAATGCAAGCAGCAAGCTAAGAGATAATTTTAAAGTAAATGTGAAATTTTCCGGACAAAAAGGGGATAGTAATCAGCCAACAGCTGTTGACAGCAGTGCTCCTGAAGGAGTAGAAGGTTTAATAAGCTATGCAATAAAAGTTCCGAATACAATAGCCGGCAAACGTTCGGATGGTTATTATGGTAATCAGACGGGATTTACAATTGAAGGTTGGATGGACAGTGAGTCTTTCATTAAGAATGATGATGTAGATGTTATTGCAAGTGCTAATTTTGAATGGAATATATTGAAGGATTTAAAACTGACAGGAGTAGCAGGATATGATTATTCAGCTTCTGACTACAAAAGATTCAGGCCGACGTTGGTAATAGATCAATATCTGACTGCATCACCTTCCGATCTCCGGATACGTAAAGCTCGGAATACTCTTTTAACGTTGCAGGCATATCTGGATTATGACTGGTCTGTAAATTCTCATTTGTTCCATGTTCTTTTAGGATATTCTCAGGAAAGTAATAAAAACGATTGGGTTGAAGCCTTTCGTGATAATTTCCCCAGTAATACTTTGTATGAACTGAATGCCGGTTCGGCTTCTAACCAGCAAAATGCCGGTTCTGCATCAGAGTGGGCTTTGGCCTCTTTTTTCGGAAGATTGAATTATTCATTTCTGGATAGATACCTTTTGGAAGTAAGTGCCAGGTATGATGCATCTTCAAGGTTCCCCAAAAAGAACAGATGGGGCTTTTTTCCGTCAGTTTCCGGTGGGTGGATTATATCACAGGAAAATTTCTTCAATGTACCGATTATAAACAATTTGAAACTGAGAGCTTCCTGGGGTAAATTAGGTAACCAGAATATTGGGGATTATCCTTATCAACAAGTAATTGCTTTGGGTATTAATGCTCCGTTTGGTGTCTCGGAAGAATTATGGCCCGGGGCTGCTGCTGTAGATGTTCCAAGTACGGATATCACTTGGGAGTCCACAGAGGTAATGAATGTCGGACTCGATATCGGTTTGTTTAGTAATAAATTGACATTTACTGCAGATTACTATGTAAAAGAAACGTCTGATATTTTATATAATGTAACAGCTTCAAAAGTATTAGGAATGACTCCGTCTGTGCAGAATGCAGGAACTGTAATCAATAAAGGTCTCGATTTTTCAGTTCAGCATAGAAATGTTATAGGAGATTTTTCTTATGGAGTTGCAGCAAATGTGTCTTATGTAAAAAATCGTGTGGATAAACTGGCTAATGTGGAAAAGGATATTGCCGGAGGACTTTTTGTCGGTCATTCTTTAAATTCGATTTATGGCTATGTTGTTGATGGTTTTTTCAATAGCCAGGAAGAGATTGATAATTATGCCAAACAACCCAGAACTGCTAAACCCGGGGACTTAAAGTTAGTCGATATAAGCGGTCCTGACGGTGTACCGGATGGTATTGTTAATGCTGATTATGACCGGCAGATAATAGGAACCCAGTTTCCAAAGTTTAATTTCGGTTTTAATATCAATGCTCAGTATAAAAATGTCGATTTCTTACTTAATATGAACGGAGTAGGAGGAATGGACCGTTTTGTCGGAGGAGAAGAAAGTTATCAGGGAAATGCTTTTTATCGAGGCTCAAATCCGCAGGAATGGATGATAAAAGGACGATGGACTGAAGATAATCATGATGCGACTTATCCTAGGTTATTGGTTGTTGGAGGAGGAGAACAACAATTTTATAAATCTACATACAGAGTTATTAATGCGTCTTTCTTTAGGATTAATGATATACAAATCGGATATACATTCCCTTCTGCAATGATTCAATCTTTAGGTATGTCAAATCTGAGAGTTTATGCAAGTGTAAAAAATCTGGCCACTTTCCATAATTTTTTGGAAGGATGGGATCCGGAAAGAACTTCTATGTATCCGGCTGTTAGGGATTTTATGGCAGGTATTAGTGTAACATTCTAATTTGAAGCAATATGAAAAAGAGTTGTGTAAGTAAATATATATTTGTAGGAGCTTTTTTAAGCTTTTCAATTGTTGTACTAACAGGGTGTGATAGTTTATTAAATAAATATCCGCTGGATAGTTTGTCTAATAGTACTTTTTGGCAAACAGAGGGAGATGCCTTATTGGCCTTAACAGGAGTATATCAACAAAATAAACTGACAGGAACCAATGCAAAACAATCGTTTGATTTATGGAATCAGGATGCTTATTTAAGATTGTTTGAGGCTACCACTGATAATGGTTTCGAAAAGGACAATGGCGTAACTGATTTTAATAATGGTGACTTAGCTGCCTCTTATCAGCCAGTAATGGATTTGTGGACAACAACTTATATCAAAATAACGAAGTGTAACAATTTTCTTGAAAATATTGATAATGTTGAAATGGATGTAAGTAAGCTGGAAGAAATGAAAGCTGAAGTCAAAACAATAAGAGCTTACGATTATTTCTGGCTGGCGTTTTTATGGAGTGATGTTCCTTTGGTTACTAAAGTCTTGACGGTGGATGAAGCTAATAGTGTGTTTCGTGATAGCCGTGAAAATGTGATCAAATTTGTAATAGAGGAGTTGCAGGCGGCAATTCCTAATTTACCGGTAACGCGCCCGGATAAAGATTATGGTAGAATAACGAAAGGGGCGGCTTTAGCTATTTTGGGAAGAGTCTTTTTGGCAGAAAAAAGATGGGAAGATGCGAAAAATGTTTATAAACAGATTATGGATCTGGGTGTCTATAGTATAGATGCACGTTTTAGTGATCTTTTTATTGAAAAAGGTGAGAACAGCAAAGAATTCTTGTTGGTAAGTAAAAGAATGCCCGATATATATGGAAATTCCATTTTGTTGAGTTGCCTTGGATTTACCTGGGGAGGATATCATCATTACAGTCCATACAATGAATTAGTGGAAGATTTTGAATGTATAGATGGTCTGCCTGTTAAAGAATCTCCATTGTTCGATCCGGAGAAACCTTATGAAAATCGTGATCCGAGATTGCTGAAAACAATATTTGTAGATAATATATCCGTCTTTAAGAATATATTATATATCGCCCATCCGGATTCGTCTCCGACAGTTTATCAGGATCAATTGACAAGACGTCAGTGGAGTGGTTATATGGTTCGTAAATTTTGCGATGAAGATTACAATGGAAATCTGAATGTATATGGATGCGATTTTCCAATGATTCGTTATGCAGAGGTTTTGTTGAGCTATCTGGAAGCGAATATAGAGTCCGGAACTCCTATAACGCAGAACTTACTGGATGAGACAATAAACCGTGTCAGAGGTCGCGAAGAAATAAAGATGCCTCCTGTTACGGAAACAAATCCGGATAAGTTGACTACTATTCTGAGACGTGAAAGGCGTGTGGAATTGGCTTGGGAAGGTTTAAGATTGTTTGATTTGTTTCGGTGGCGTACAGCTCATATATTACTTAAAGGGCGTTTTCATGGCATGAAGATCTGTTCTAAAGAGAAAGCTCCGGGATATACGAAAGTTCCAGTCAATGCAGATGGCTATTATTTTTGTGAGGAAACTTTTTTTAGAGAAAATGTCGATTATTTATGGCCAATTCCTCAGGCAGAGCGGGATGTAAATAAAAATCTGACTCAGAACAGCGGTTATTGATTTTGACGAATATGGAAAATGTCCGGTAATAACTTATGGATATGAATAGAAAAATAATAAATAATATGTTGATATGAAACTACATTCCAGAAGAAGATTTCTAAATAATATTTGTGTAGGAAGTGTCGGTCTCGGGATGCTGGGATCTATCTCTTCTTGCGTGGAGTATGGAACGAATACAAAAGCGTCATCTGTTAATTTACCGATAATTGATGAGGTTGATATATGTATATTAGGTGGAAGTTGTACCGGTGTGTTTGCCGGGGTACGTGCTGCTCGTTTGGGCGCTTCCGTTGCTGTTGTAGAAAAACAAAATGCATTTGGAGGAGTCGCAACAAGCTCTTTGGTGAATATTTGGCATTCTTTGTATGATACGGAAGGGAAGCAGCAAATAATAGCAGGCCTGACAAAAGAAGTGATAGACAGGCTGGCAGTTCGTGATGCAGTAAATGTCAGTTCTAATCCAAGTTCGGCATACACTTTTAATTCTCAGGAACTTAAAATAGAATTGGACGAACTTGTATTGGAAGCAGGTATTCATCCTTATTTACATACATTGTTTTCTGAGCCATATTTGGGGGAAGATGGTAAACTGATGGGTGTAATTGTAGATAATAAGTCAGGCAGAGGCATCATAAAAGCGAAATATTTTATAGATGCTACGGGGGATGGAGACCTTTGTTATCGTTTAGGTCTAAAATCTTATGCTTTTGAATTACTGCAACCTCCCACGACTTGTGCACATTTTGAAGGTTGGAATTCCGGAGAATTCGACGAACTATTAAAAAAGCATGGAGCAGAATTTAATATTCCGGATGGATTTGTTTGGGGAGCAACGCTGCCTGAGACAAATGTTTATATGCTTGCGGGAACACGGGTATATAAAGCGGACTGCGCTGTTGCAGATGATTTAACGAGAGCGGAAATAGAAGGCAGAAGACAAATTCGTGCAATTATGGATATGTTGAGGAAATATGGGAAGAAGGAAAATCTCCCCGGTCTGGTTGCTTTGCCGTCATACATTGGAATACGGGAAACAAGGCATATAAAATGTCTTTATCAGATTAGTGATGAAGACGCGATGTATGGAAAACATTTTGATGATGCGATAGCGAATGGAAGCTATCGTTTAGATATTCATCATCAGGATAAACCTGGTTTGACTTTTAGATATCTTGATGGTTCTGAGGTATATGTAAGGCCGGGTTTTGCAGATCAGAAAGGGCGGTGGAGAAAAGAAATGGATGTAGATCCAACTTTCTATCAAATACCGCTTCGTTCGATCATACCAGAAAAACATGATAATCTGATGGTTGCCGGAAGAATGCTGGATGCTGCGATTATTGCTTATTCCGGCATAAGGGTTATGGTGAATATGAATCAGGTTGGTGAGGCTGCCGGTGTTACTTCATATCTGGCACTACAACAGCAAAAAAGAATTAGGGATGTTTCAAGTAACGAAGTTAGGAACGAGTTGAGAAAAGGGGGATCTATAATTATCTAGGTTAGAATTTATTTTTATTGGAAACCGGACTCGGGATACTATGCCTGAGTCCGGTTAATTTCATTTTTGTTGTTTTTTTAGTTTAAGTTTGTGTATTCTGTTTTTATCTTATTACTTTGTAGAGTGTTTTTTTACAATATCTTATATCTAATAATAAATCTAAAGTACATGAAAACAAACATTCTGACTTTTTTGTGTTTTCTCTTCCTTTGTGCCTGCCAGGCTCCACCAGTCGAAGAGTATGCAATCATCCCGCAGCCTCAGGAAATTACCTATACACCTGGGTTTTTCAAAATGGGGAATCATCCGGTTATTTCTTATTCCGGGGATTTGAATAATGAGGCTGGGTTGTTACAAAAGGTTCTTTCTTCTGATTTTTCACTTAGTGCTACTGTAAAGGATACAGGTAAAGGTGATATTAACCTGGTACTTGATCCGGCAGTTTTACCGGATAAGCCGGAAGGATATCAACTGGAAGTATCTTCCGGAAAAGTGGAGATAAAAGCCGGAACTCCTGCCGGTATTTTGAATGGTGTGCAGACGTTGCGGCAGATCATCAAGGAGAAAGATGGAAAATATATGATACAGAGAGCTTCAGTTTCTGACTATCCGGCTTTTTCCTGGCGTGCTTTTATGCTGGATGAAGGACGTTACTTTAAAGGAAAAGATGTTGTCCTGAAACTTTTGGATGAAATGTCACAACTGAAAATGAACACGTTCCATTGGCATCTTACTAATGACCAGGGTTGGAGGATTGAAATTAAAAAATATCCGAAACTGACTGAAATCGGTGCTTTCCGCGATTCTTCGGAAATCAACCATTTTGGTAGTGACGTGTATGACGGGAAACGGCATGGAGGATTTTATACACAGGAAGATATAAAAGAAATTGTTGATTATGCCTCTAAACGCCATATTACCATTGTTCCGGAAGTAAGTATGCCGGGACATGCCAGTGCGGCTATCGCTTCTTATCCCTGGTTGGGCACAAGCGGAAAGCAGATCAAAGTTCCCGGAAAATTTGGAGTACATTATGAAGTGCTGAATGTTTCCGATCCTAAAGTGTTGCAATTTCTGGATGATGTAACCAATGAAGTAATAGCGTTATTCCCAAGCCCGGTATTCCATATCGGAGGGGATGAAGTGAAATACGATCAGTGGAAAGCATCTCCGGCAATACGTAGTTATATGGCAAAGAAAGGCTTGAAGACTCCGGCTGAACTTCAGATCTATTTCACAAATGAAATCTCCAATATGCTGGCGGCAAAAGGAAAGCGAATGATGGGATGGAATGAAATTACCGGAGATAAACTGCATGAATATCAGTCGGAAGAGGATACGAAAGAAGCAGAACAGCAGTTGGCAAAAGGTACGATCGTTCATTTTTGGAAGGGCGATCCGGCTCTTATCAAGAAAACAATCGATAAAGGATATGATGTGGTAAATTCTTACCATGAGTATACTTATGTGGATTACAATTATGAATCGATACCTTTATCCAAGGCTTATGCTTTCAATCCGGTTCCTGAAGGGTTGTCTCCTGAAGAACAAAGCAGAGTCTTAGGACTTGGTTGTCAGATGTGGGGTGAATTTATTCCTACGGTTGAAAGCATGAACCGGTTGACTTATCCGCGTATTGCTGCTTATGCAGAAACAGGATGGAGCGGTTCGGATAAAAAAGATTACAATCGTTTCCTGAAATCTCTTGATTACTTTAAGAATAAATGGGCTGCTGAAGGAATAGTGATAGGACCGACTGAATAAAAAATATTTTTTTTGCAGAACGATTAAACTATTTCCATGTAACAAAGTCTATTATATCGAAGCGCTTCACAAACAGGAAAATATTAATTTAGTAATAAGTATTAGTTTATGAAGAAGGTAATAGGATTGTTTTTGGTTATCCTGATTAGTTCGGTAACAGTTTTTGCACAAAGTGGTAATCGTCAGGGAAAGAAGGGAGATCCCTCTCAACGTAGTGAAAAAATGATCGAGGAATTGAAACTCGACGATAAGCAAGCTGCGGAGTTTCGTAAGGTTGAGGCTGATTTCCGGGAACAAATGAATAAGGAACGTGAGGCTGTAAAAGATGACCGCGAAAAGATGCGGGAAAAAATGACAGCCATGCGTACTGAAAAAGAGGCTCAAATTAAGAAGATTCTGACGGACGAACAATATAAGCAGTATCAGGAAAAACAAAAAAAAGCTCCTCGTAAAAAAGGACATGGACGTAGATGATAGAAATAAAAAATCCCCGGCAGAGCATTCCGCCGGGGATTTTTATGTGTTATTAGTTGATTATAACGTTTTCAGTTTCAGATTACGCCATAATACTTTGATGCCACCACCGTCGTGGATCTGTAAAGCAATGCGGCCCTGACCGGCACCGATTTTTTCATCATTGATGTTAACCATTTCTTCGCCATTCAACCAGGTCTGTACATTATCACCCTGCACTTTGATACGCATGGTGTTCCAGTCGCCTTCTTTTAGGATTGTTTCTTTTTCATCCGGGATCTGGATCAACCATCCGCGTCCGTATGATTCGTAGATACCGCCGGTATCGTGTCCTTTAGGAGCAACTTCAACCTGCCATCCGTTTACTTTTACGTCTTCTTCAATGAAAGAACGGATAAATACGCCAGAGTTACCGTCGGCTTCCTGTTTGAATTCTACTGTCAGGTCGAAATCATCATAGTAATCACGTGTTGCCAGATAACCATATTTTTTGTCCGGACCGCTTTCGCAAATCAGTAAACCGTCTTTTACATACCATAATTCTGTACCATATGCTTCCCAGCCTTTCAGGTCAACACCGTTGAAGAGGTTGACTTCTTTGGACTTACGGGGAAGTTCTTTGATCTTTATATTACGGAAAGAAGCCGGATAACCATGATCCTGTAAACAGAGGACACCTTTTTTAGCTAAACCGTATTCAGGGGCGTTTGCCCATTTTCCGCTGTTTTTCTTTTCATACCAATCGTCTGTCCAAGCTTCGAATTCTAGGATTTTTTGACCATTCAGCCAATGTTCTACATGGCCATTGTCGAATACAATCTTGGAGTTGTTCCATTCGCCTTGCGGATTAACCTTCATTTTGGATTTGTCAGGCAAATGCATGGCATAATCGACACCTAGTTTCTGCCATTCTTCCAGAGGTTCCGGGAAGTTAGGCTCGTCGATCAACTGATATTCCGGACCTGTTACATAGGGTACGGCAAATTGCGGACGTTCAACAACATGATAAAGCATACCGCTGTTGCCGCCTTTAGACAGCTTCCAGTCCCATGACAATTCGAAATTTTCATACTGCTTGTCGGTAACGATATAACCGCTGGCATCGCTGCCGTCACCTTTTGCCTGGATACATCCGTCTACTACGTGCCAGGGTTGTGTCAGGGTGGTTCCGTTATAGTCTTTCCACCCGTTGAGTGTTTTTCCGTCGAAAAGAAGTTGCCATCCATCAGCGACTTCTTCGGGAGTAAGCGTGTTTTGTTCAACACCTGCACAAGAGGTAAACAAGGCCAATGATACTGCACAAGAGGCCAATAAGCTTGTGGCTGTTACTCTTTTCACTACTGATTCCATTTTAGATTAAGTTTAAATTAATGATAATGATAAATTGCAAAGATAAAAAAGTTATTTAAAAGATTCTGCAAAAATACACGAAGAGGGTAACTGTCTTTCTGAAAATAAAGTTTTATCTTGCATGCTTTAAATCATACCTATGGATAAGTGGATACTACATTTTTCCTTCCTATTGGTTCTGCTCGGCTTTGTGTTTTTTGGTAGCAAAAAGGGTGAAGTGACTGCCTTGTTGAGAGTGGCGGAAAAATCTATTGAGAAAGAACCGGACAAGACGTTGATATTGTTGGATAGTATTCAACAGGTGGAAAAATTATCAGAGCAGCAACAAGCTCTTTGGTGTCTGCTGTATACATCGGTGCTAGATAGAATGCAGATAAAACATACTTCAGATTCCTTGATACAGATTGCTGTGAGTTATTATGAGAAGAATGATTTGCCCGAGCGTAAGATGCAGGCATATTATTATTATGGAATTGTTCTTCAAGATTTAAACGATGCGATTCAGGCACAGGATTACTATTTGAGAGCTTATAAATTAGGAATTGAATTGGAAAGATACGTGTTCTTAGGACGTATATGCGCTAATTTGGGTACATTGTATACTTATCAGGATTTGTATAGCCAGGCTTCATATTTCCAGCAAAAAGCTGTCAGCTATTTTGAGAAAAACCGGGATACGGTTCGTTTATCGCTGGTGTTCAGGGATATGGCTCGGATTCATCTGAATGAGCATCGTTTGGATAGTGCGGTCGTTAATTATACAAAAGCATTGAAGTATACTTCGGATGTACATAAATTTTGTATGTTTAATGAATTGACTGGTGCGTATGCACGGATGGGAGATTATGAAAAAGGGGTGTCTTGCGCTCATATGGCTTATGATCGGGCAGAGACTGTTGAAGATTCCTGTTTAGTCAGCCTGGCGTTGGGGAGTCTTTATTTAAGAATGGGAAAGAAAGATTCGGCATATCATTATCTGTCTTTCTGTCGTCAAAGTACAGATCCGTATACCTTAAAAGATCTCTATCTATATTTGGCGCAATTCGAAAAGTCCCGGCATAATTGGCCGACTTATGCTTTTTATCAGGAGCAATATAACGTATTTCGTGATTCGATTGATAACCTGACCAAAATGGAGACCCTTGCCAGGTTGCAACGACTGTATGACTATCGTGAGATTGAAAAGAAAAAGGAATATTATCGGCAAGAGTCGGATCGTAAGACAGGCAAGTTGTATAAACTCTCTTTGGGGGGCGTTGGCTGTCTGCTGTTCGTCGTCTGTATCATTTTTTATCTGTGGAAAGAAAGGAAAAAGAAGGAGGAGCAGCTTAACCAGTCTTTGCGTCGTAAGGAACAGCAATACTTGAACAGTCAGCAATATTTAGAAGAGCGAAATGCAGTTATGGCGCAGTTGGAACAACAGTATGAAGCGGTTGTGGCCCAATTATCCGAACAATCTTCCCGGTTTACAACGTCTGTTCAGGAGAAGATAAATTCATCGCATCCGTTCTTCACCTCTGAATTATATCGGGGAGTGTACGCAGAATGGAAAAAACTGGATGAAGTACAATGGGCGGAGGTCATTAAAATGATAGATCATATATTGTATAAAGATTTTACAGGTAAGATAAGAATGTTGTATCCCCGTATATCTGAGTTGGATTTGAATGTGTGTTATTTGGTAAAATTGGAGATTCCGGTAGGGCGTATTGCTGTTTTATTGTCAGTGAATAGTCAGGCGATATCCAATAAACGTAAGCGTTTGTATGAAAAATTGACTCAAGAGAAGGGATCCGCACAGGATTTCGATAAGTTCATCAAAACCTTTTGACACTTTTATTCCCTCTATGATGTTGTTTATTAGATACTTAAAAATGTGACATTTTTGTGACATCAAATCCTTGGTGGTCTTTGGGGCGGTTTCTACTTTTACGAATCCAAATAAAATAGTCTATGTTTAATAACTAATATAACTGAAAACATGAAAAGTAGAAATCTTATGTTGGGTGCTATTCTATTCATATTAATGGGATGCGGAGTTGATAAATCAGACAGTCTTGTCACAGTAGATGTTACGGCAAATTATCCAAAGAAAGAACTGGTTTTGCAGGATTTTATGGATGTGGAATATATTCCGTTGGAGATGACGGATGAATTTGTTGTCAAAGGCAAGATCACGGATGTCGGTAAAGATATCTTGGTATTGACGAATGTTCGTCAGGGAGAAATTTTGATATTTGACCGGTCGACTGGCAAAGGATTGAAGAAGATTAATCGTAGAGGTCAAGGTCCGGAAGAGTATATATTGCCTTTTAATGTTCATTTGAATAAAGAAGAGGATGAGATGTTTGTGAATGACGGTCCTTCAAGTAAAATCCAGGTATATGATTTGGATGGCAATTATAAAAGGACAATCCCTTATAAACAGGGGGCACTTGTCACGAACTTGTACGATTATGATGAAAATCATTTTCTTTCTCAGAATGTTTATTCGCCTGAGAACGAGTCTTCTTCGTCTACGTTCTTTCTTTTGTCTACACAAGATGGAAGCTGGACGGATATTGAGCTTCCATACGGGAAGAGAATCTCTCCGGTAATCGTAAAGCGTGCAGCGGATGGGATTTACGCAAGTGTTCCCGGTAATAGTTTTATATCTTCTTATCAAGGCGATTGGATTTTGAGTGAACCTTCAGCCGATACTATCTATGCCCATCGGCCGAACGGAGATCTTCGTCCGTTTATGGTCAGGACTCCTTCTGTACAGACAATGACGCCGGAAGTTTTTCTTTTTCCGGGAGTCTTGACGGATCGTTATTATTTTATGCAGACGGTGAAAAAGGAATGCGATTTCGAAAAGAATGACAAAATGCCAACTGTTGATTTAATATATGACAGGCAGGAAAAAAAGATTTATCATTCTATAGTTCATAATGCAGACTTTGATAATCGTGAGGAGGATTTGTCGGTATGTGCTTTAAACGAAGAGGTTGCTTTCGCCGTATCTTTGGATGCTTTGTCACTTATTGAAGGGAAAGGTAAATTGAAAGGTCAGTTAAAAGAAATAGCAACTCATTTAGGGGAAGAGGATAATCCTGTGGTTATGCTGGCTAAGATGAAAAACTTCTGATTCAAAATCATTAAGACTTGTATCGAACTCAGCCCGGTTACAGTATAAGCGATCCGTTTGATATATATCAAACGCAAAGAAGACATATATGCTTTATTCATTTGATAATAGTGTATTATTCATTCGATATATATTGAACGAATAAAAGAAAGGGAAGTCGTGTCCTGAAATAAGTAGACAAAAACCTAAAGTAAACGTATAGTCGAATCGAAAGATACGGGTAGTACCGGTAAGTGAGGAATATTTTTTCAGTCTTCTTTGTGCGTACATTATATTACAGTGCCTGCCGTTAAAAA
>OKXB01001299.1_pt1 | contig 25329 bp, 9 predicted proteins | sample 1601731 | NCBI WGS metagenome assembly OKXB01 (sample SAMN04414077, study PRJEB24778) | human gut metagenome | material: faecal | host: Homo sapiens
CGGCTGCGACCGCATATATACTGTTATTTTCTGCGTTTCTTGCCCGCCGCGACAAAGCCTATCGCAAGCAGGGCTATGCCCGCCGCCGGGGCGGAGCCTTTACAACCCTTCTTTCCGCTTTCGGACGAACTGTCCGGATCCGGAGTGGGAGTAGGATCGGGTTGGTTCGGGTCGATGACCGTTACTTCTATATCTACGGAGTGTCCTTTGTAAGTTACGGTCACGGTCTGTTTACCCGCAGTTTCAAACGTTCCGCCGGTCACGGTAAATTCGTTGTATTTGATTTCTGTGCTGCCATCGACATAAGTCACCCTGAGCGTAAGACCGCCCGTCGAGAACGTTTCGCCGATCTCGTATTCGAGTATCGACGGCGCGCTGGCGACCTCGACACTGCTTATTTCGGGCATTCCCACGGTAACGTTAAGCGAGGTGGTAAGACCTTCGTAACTTATGCTTACCGTACGACTGTTTTTAGTGAGTTTAGTTCTGGTGTAGTCATATCCCGAAGTTATCTCTTCTTTCGAGCCGTCAGACCACAGGAGCGTAAGCACCATACCGGTAGGATCGAAAGTCTCGCCTGCGACGTAAGTCGTCTTTGCGGGTCTGGTCATTACAGATATGCCCTGTTTCGTGACGGTCTCGCCGAATACGGGGGCTTTAGCCCTCATCGCGGTTTCGGATTCGAGAAGTTTCTGCCAGTCTGCGACGAAAGCGGTACGCTGAACGAGCGAAACGTTATCGTACACGCCGCGCGCTTTCTGCATCTTGTTCTTGTATTCCGCCCAAAGCGTCGTATCGTCGGCGGTCAACGCCTCGATTTCGGCTTTGGTCGGTATCGATTTAAGAAGTTCGACGCATTCCCTCGTGGTGTCGTCCGCTATCATGGCGGTCTTGTTTACCGTGGAGAAGTACGCTTTGTAAATTCTGTTGTCGAAACCTTTCGCGTTTTCGGCGAATTCGGCGGTAAGACCGAGGTCTTTCACTCCGGTGACTCCGCCCTTGCCCGCAAACAGTACGAGCGCAACGTAATCTTTGAAGTTCGCATAGTATTTTTCGGTTAAGACGTCACCGCTCCTGTCGAATATCTTATACAGGTCGCTCTTTTCGTCGAAGTTGCTCGCCGCGACGTAAGTCGCCTCGAGTACGGGCGCGTTTATTCCGCCGAACACATACTTCGTCGCGCCGCAGCCGTAGAAGGCTTTATCGCCGATCGCTTTGAGTTCGTAGGGGAATTCGACTTCGGTGGCGTCGGTCACGTTTTCAAATACGGACGCGCCTATTCTGACCGTCTTTTCGGGCACGGTTATTTTACCCGATTTGCCGAGCGACGCGTACGCAAGAACTTCCTTGCCGTTTGCGACGTTCTCGACTATCATTCCGTCGACGACTTCGTACTTGCCGTCGTCGCTCGTTATCGCGAAATCGTTGATACCGGCGGTTGCGGCAAACGCGCCTTCGCCTATACCCGCGCCTTCCGCAAGGGAAATCGCGAGCGTACCTTCGACTTTAAGCGAACTCTTATAGAACGCGTAATCGCCGATACCGATTCTGTAAAGGGTTTTCTCTTTATTCTCGCTGTCGAGATACGTTTCGGTGATCGATTCAAACTTCTGACCGAACGTTACAGAGGTAAGTCCGCTGTAAGCAAACGCATATTTACCGATATTGGTAACTTTGTCGAGAGCGACCGTTCCGAGCGAATCGCAACCGTAGAAAGCGTTATTGCCGATGAACGTAACGTTTTCAAGGGCGGGGTTCGAGATATGTCCGCACCCCGCGAACGCATACGCGCCTATCGATTCCGCGGCGGAAAGGTCGAACGACCTCAGCGACGAACAGTAAGCAAACGCTCCGTCGCCGATCACTTCCGCGCCCGCAATCGGAATGTTGGTGAGTTTCGCGCAGTAAGCGAACGTATACGCGCCTATCGTCTTAACGTTTTTCTGACCTTCGGCTAAGGTGAGCGTCAAGAGGTTTCTCTGACCTCTGAACGCGCCTGCGCCGAGCGCGGTACTGCCGCTGCCGAAAGTTACCGACCTTAAAACGGGTCTCGTAACCGCAAGTCCGTCGAAGACGTAGTCGCCCATTTCGGTGATGTTCCCGAGGGTTATCTGTTGCAGATACTCGCAGGAGGAGAACGCTCCGTCGCCTATCGAAGTTATATTCGTCGAGGACAAATCGAGCGTTATAAGTCCGCTTGCCATAAAGCAGTTATCGCCGAGCGAAGTCACTGCATCGTTGAATTTAACGGAGGTAAGAACCGCCTTTTCGGATGCGTTGCCGAGATCGTCGGTTACGACGTCGACGCCGGCATACGCAAACGTATTTGCGGGTATTTCGGTTATCGCGACCTGCGAAAGGTCTGCTTTCGTAAGCGCGGAGCACCAACTGAATACTCCGACCCCGAGTTCTTCGACGCTTGCCGGAAGAGTTATCGACGCGAGCGATCCGCAACCCGAGAAGGCGTAATTGCCTATCGTTTTAAGCGCGTATCCGCCGCCGTCTTTTTCGGTGAACTCCACCGAAGTGAGTTTCGTGTTGCCGGAGAACGCGTTGGCGGCGATCGTCTCTACGGTAGCGGGTACGGTGAACTTCGTCACGTCCTGTTTTACCCTGTAAAGAACGGTCTTATCCGCATTATACCATGCTCCGTCGGTGAAGTTGAGTATACCCGACGCGCATTCGATGTCGGTTATGTTACAGTTACCGAACGGCGAAACCTTCGTTCCGTACACTATCGATTCGACGTCGTCCGCCGTAAGATCGGTGTAGATGAGTTTCTTAAGCGACGAACACTTGAAGAACATATCCGAGCCGAGATCGGTGAACTTGCTGAGCGTTACCGTGGTAAGACCCGTGCAGTTCTCGAATACGTTATGCCCCGCGACGCGGAGTTCGGTGATGTCTATCGAAGTAAGCGAAGTACAATCTTTGAACGCGTAGTTGCCCATAGTGGTAAGTTTCGCAGCCGACCTCGAGAAATCTACGTTCTCGGTGAGGTTCATTATCTCGACGTCTTCTTTCTTAAGTCCGTTAAGAAGAGTTACGTTGTTGATGTTTTTAAGCGAAACGCACTTTTCAAAGGAATGCATGCCGAACGCGACAGAGGTCGAGTGCATGTCTATCGTTTCGAGTTTCGGGCAGTTATAGAACGCGTATTTATATATGAAGTTTACGGTGTGCGGCAGTATAACGCGTTTAAGCGAAGACATATTTGCGAACGCATACTGCTGAATTTCGGTACACGGCGAAGAAATTTCTATCTCTTCGATGTTGTCGTTGCCCTTGAACGCCTCTTCGTAAATGTAGTATACGTTGAGCGATTTGGGTATAACGACTTTGCCGCCCGCGCCGTGGTATTCTCTCAGATATCCGTTGACTACGACGAATTCCGCGCCGACGTTAAGCGTCGTGTTCGCGATATAAATCGTAGGTCTGCCGTTGTAGTACAGCGTCGCGCGGATAGTCGCTATACCCTCTTTGTGGGTAGTGACTATACCTCTCGCGTCGACCGTCGCTACGTCGGCGGCGTCGGTAGTCCATTTGACGTCGAGATCGCCGGAATAATACCACGGGTCGACCTGCGTCTTCATCTCTATACGGGTATTCTGATTTACGTCGACCGTCGCATTGGTCGGATTGACCATTGCGCCGCTCTTATTCTGTATAAGTCCGAACGAAAGATTGGTTACGGACGGCGCCGCGGAATCTCCGTCGACGACGTGAACGAGTATTCCGTCATACACGTCGGCATATTCGTTTTTGCCCGCATACACCTTAACGATCGCGTCGCCGGGGGCTACGCCGAACAGTTCGCCGTCTCTTACTTTAACGACGTTTTCGTCGAAAGACTTCCAGAAAAGACCTACGGACGCCTTGCCGGCGGGCGCGACGGCAATCGCGAGTTGTTCCGCGGTGTTGACGCTTATCGTTATTTCTTTGGAATAATCTTCGTTACCCGTCACCGTGTTGCCCGAAGTGATGTTCACTTCGTCGGGATAATTTACCGCGTCCGCAAACGAGATGAAATCGTTTATACGATAAACCCTCGTATTGAGCGCATAGTCGTCGACCTGAAGATAGAGGTCTTTGTCGGTGATGGTCTTATTCTTGACCGCCTCGTAATAATCGGTTACGTCGAGCGTTACGGTCGTGGTCGAATTGCTCTCGGAATAAATCGGGTTAAGCGTCGAATCGAAAAGTCTGAGGGACATTTCGTTATAATCGGCATAGCAGAGCGCGATCGACTGAGAGTAACGGTTATCGTATACGTCTACGTCGAGGTAAACTTTGTATCTTATGGTGTCGGTGTCGTCCTTATAAGATTCAAATCTGAGTTTATAGTCGGTGATTTCGGGCGCCTCGCTGTCGACGAAGAAAGTGAAATCGAACGACTTGTTGTACGAATATTTATCCGCCTCGTAAGGTCTCTCTTCGCTGATGTCGTCGAGTACGCCTTCAACGTGGAACAGATACTGTCTGTTGTTGGAGATAGCCTCTTCTATCGGTGACCATTCGACCTCGATGAAAGACCCTCTTGCCGACGAAGACCCGCCGGTGTAAGACTTTCTTACGTTGGTTATCGACTTGGTATACACGACCTCGCCGGTCACGGCGTCGGTTATGGACATTTCCATTCTCTTCGCCCCGCGCAGAAGACCCGCGTATATGGCGTAAAGTTTGTTTACCGTGTGGTGGTTATATTCGTCGTATATCGAGATAGCCGCCTTATCGGTGGACGAATATATCTTTTTCTGGTCGTCGCTCTGACTGTAGAGGTACGAGCCGAGAGGAATGATATATTTTCCGTCGTTGAAAGAGCCGAGCGGCGTGGTGGCATACATCTGCGCCTTGGGTTTACGGTCGTCGGGGATGCTGTCGTCCTGCAATTTCTCCGAAAGTTCGTAGTCGGAGATGTCGAACATGTCGGCATCATACCAGTCGCCGTAGAAACCGAGCCACGGAATGTTGAGGTCTACCGCGGAAGTATCGCCGGTTTTATCGTTGAGTTTGACGAAACCTTCGACGTACATACCGTTTTTGAAACTGTCGTCGATATACTTTTTCGCCTCGTCTTTAAGCGAAACGGTTACGGTTACGGTTACGTCGTCTCCGCCTTTGAGGTGAAGGGTTTTTCCGTCGAGCGTGCTGCCTGCGCCGGCATCGTCGAGTCTGAAGCTGAAATCGCATTTGCCGTCGAGCATATACGCCCTTTCGGCAACGGAGATTTTATCCGATGCGAGAGTTTCGGTCATGGTAAGCGTGTCGAATTCGTACGTTCTGTCAGCCGTATCGAAGTTCTTTACGCTGAAAGTAAGTCTGTATACGCCCGTTCTGTCGGGGTCGTCGCCTACTTCGACTTTGGTTTTATCCGTACCCTTGACGTATATATACGCCTTGGTCGTGGTGGCTTTGGTTATATCCGCGAGACCCGAGCCCTGTTTTCTCGGGGAATACGGAGCGTTGTATTCGTCGTACGCAATCGTAGCGGTACTCATAAACAGGCGGTTCGCCTGAGTTACTTTATCCGAATAGAGATCCGCGCTGCTTTCGGTCTGATTGAAAGTCGAATTGTTGTTTTTAACGTATTCGAGCATCAGACTCATCGCGCCCGCAAGGTTGGGCGTAGCCATACTCGTACCGGAGAGTTCCGCCCATCCGTTGGGAACAGCCGAAGTTATTTCGCCGCCGTGCGCGGATATTTCGGGTTTAAGTTTAAGATCCGGCGTCGGACCCCAGCTGGAGAAGTCGGACATGAACGGACCGGCTTTCTGCTTTTCGCTGATTCTGAACGTACCGGTCGTAGCCTTTATCGTGTTGTTCGACGACGGAACGAAGGTGTTCGCCGCGTCCATGGTTATCGAACAAGTCGGTACGGGGTTGTAGAGGTTACCGAGGCTCATTCGTATCGCGCCGGAAACGTTATTGTAAATTACGCACGCGATCGCGCCTTTCTGTTTTGCCGTTCTTACCTTTTCTTCAAAGGTGACGTCTCCGCCGCGGCGTACGACCGCGACTTTACCCTTAACGTCTACGCCGACGTAGTTGACCGACTGACCGAATCCGGGTACGACGACGTAATCGAGGTCGGCGTAACTGTTGCCGTCGTTATCGGTCTCTACCGTAACCGACGGATTGCTCATTATTTCTTTTATGAAGTCTTTCTGGTTGCCGTTACCGTCGGACGCCTCGGTGAAGTAAAGATACTTCTCTTCGCCGCCTACGGTTACTTTAATATACTTGGCTTTCTGACCGTTGATACTCGCGACGCTCATCGCGGCGTCGAAAGTCGACGGCGAACCTACGGTTGCCGAGTCGGGGCTGGTCGCAAGGTTCGTTCCGTAAACGCCGTTGTACGCCGAACTGTAATCGTTGCTCGCCGCAACCATAAGGCTGATGCCGGCTTTTCTTACGTTGTCGTACACGGTCTGCATGAAGTCGTTGTCCGCGGTGGAGAAACCCGCCGAGGAGCCGAGACTCATATTGATTACGTCGACTTTGAGTTTGACGCAGTCTTCGAGGGCGCAGAGAATGTTTACCGTCTCCGCTCCGCCGAGTCCGTCCTCCTCTTCGTTATCGGTGAACACCTTGAAAATCGCGAGTTGCGCGTTAGGCGCGACGCCCGTGAAAGTCATCGGTTTGCCGTCTTTATCGAGAATTTCGTTACCGTCCTGATCCTTTATCGTCTGATCGACGCCGTCGTCGTCAAGTATCGGCGTACCCGCTATAATACCGGCGACGTGCGTGCCGTGGTGAGAATAGGACGGATACACGTCCGGGTCGTTGTCCGCATAGTCGTATGCGAACGGAACTTTTGCATTATAATATACGTCGTCTACGGTTACGGTCTTGTTTTTGGAAATAAGACCCTTGCTCGTATCGCCGTTGAAAATGCTGCTTTTTACGGTAGCTTTGTCGAGCATCGCGACGCCCGCTTTGGCGGTGGGCATCGTCTGAAACGCCGCGTGCGAATAATCGAGACCGGTATCGAGTACCGCAACGACCATTCCGCTGCCGTCATAGCCCTGCGCGCGGAGTTTGTCGGATATTTTATAAATACCCGTTCCCCAGACGTTCGTCTCGTTCTGAACGTCTATATCCTGCGGGGCGTAATAATATTCGGACACGGTAACTTCGTCGACGCCGCTTATCTTCTTTACGTCGGAAAGATATTTGACGTCGATTTTAACCGCGACGGCGTTCGCCACGGTATTGTACGCGTATTTGTATTCGTAAGGAACGTTCGCGGCTGAAAGTCGTCTTAAAAACGCGCTCTGTTCCGCTTCGATTTCGGCGGCGGCAGCCGCCCCCGCGAAGGAGTCGAGATATTCGGCCACGTCGCCGTTCGTCCTGTCCGAAAGACTTTTACCTTCGAGAGAGACTATAACGTAGTGTTCGCCCGTAAGCGTCGACGATTGACTCTCGTTAAGGTAATTTTCGGATATGAGCGAAGAAGTATCCGCCGCGGCGAGGTCGGTGACCTCTTCCAGCGTACCGGCGGCGGAATTGGTCGTCGCCGAATTGCCCTGCGTATACTTTTTACCTCTCGAAGAGGCCGCCGCCACGGGCGTCATCGCTATGCTTGCCGAAAGCAGGACGCTCGTGACTATAAGCGAAAGTTTTTTTGTTAATTTATTCATATGTCGTTCTCTGTGAATTATTTTTGTTCGTATAAATGACAGGCAACCCTGTGTCCCGGAGCGTATTCTCTGAATACGGGGGTCTCGGTTTTGCATATCTCCATGCACTTGTTGCAACGGGTATGGAATTTACAGCCCGAAGGCGGGTTTGCCGGCGAGGGTATATCGCCTTTAAGTATAATTCTCTTGTTCTTGACGTCCGGGTCGGGTACGGGTACGGCGGAAAACAATGCCTGAGTGTACGGGTGCATGGGGTTGGAGAAGATGTCTTTTTTGTCTCCGTATTCCACCATGCTGCCGAGGTACATTACGCCGACCTCGTCGCTGATGTGTTCTACGACCGACAAATCGTGGGATATGAAAATATACGCGATTCCGTCGTTCTTCTGCAACGATTTAAGCAGGTTGATTATCTGCGCCTGAATAGAAACGTCCAGCGCGGAGACCGGTTCGTCGCAGATAACGAGTTTGGGTTTGAGCGCGAGAGCGCGCGCTATACAGATTCTCTGTCTCTGTCCGCCGGAGAATTCGTGCGGGTATCTCTCGTAATAATGCGTCTGCAAGCCGCATTTGTGCATTACCGACAAAACGTAGTCTTTGAGTTCGTCCTTAGGCACGATTCCGTGTTCGGCGACCGCCTCGCCTATAATATCCCCGACGCGGAGTCTGGGCGACAGACTGGAATACGGATCCTGAAATATCATCTGAATCTGAGGACGGATTTTACGGAGTTCGGCATTCTTCATCGAACCGATGTCGTGTCCGTCGAAGATTACCTTGCCGCCCGTAACCGAATGCAGACGAAGTATCGTTCTGCCCATGGTGGTCTTTCCGCAACCCGACTCGCCGACTATGCCGACCGTACTGCCCGCTTTTACGCCGAAAGTAACGTCGTCGACGGCGCGCACAAAGGACTTCGGTTTACCGAAAAAGTCCGTCGCGAGCGGAAAGTATTTTTTAAGATGTTCGACTTTAAGAAGGTAATCGCCTTCGTCTATCGCCGATGCGAGTTCGTCGGATGCCGCGGCAGCCTCGGCGGCGGTCACGTCTACGATCTCTTCCGTAACTTCGACGGTTTCGACCTGTTCGACGATTTCTTCGACGACGTCTTCACTCTTATTTTCTTTTAATTTTTTGGTATTATTCATCTGTTTCAGCCTTGTCGGTGTATTTATAACACGCTACGCCGTGCGTAGGCGATACTTTAACGAAAGCCGGGTACTTGCCCGCGCACTTTTCGGTGCAGGCGTTGCAACGCTCTCTGAAATAGCAGTAGTCGGGCATGTTGACGGGGTTCGGCACGTTGCCCGGAATAGAATAGAGTTCGTCTACCTCTTTGCCGACCACGGGTTTGCTCTTCTGAAGACCTATCGTATAGGGGTGGAGCGGATTTTTGAAAATTTCCTGCGCGGTGCCCTGTTCAACGACCTTACCGGCATACATAACGTATACATAATCCGCCATTTCGGCGATGACGCCGAGGTCGTGCGTTATGAGCATTATCGAACCGTTCATCTTCTTTCTCACGTCGCGGAGAAGGTCGAGTATCTGCGCCTGAATGGTAACGTCGAGCGCGGTCGTGGGTTCGTCGGCTATAACCAGCCTCGGATTGCACGCGAGCGCCATCGCTATCATTACCCTTTGTCTCATACCGCCGGAAATTTCGTGCGGGTAAGATTTGTAGACTCTTTCGGGCATCGCTATTCCGACGAGTTCGAGCATTTCGAGACTTCTGCGTTTAGCCTCCGCCTTGTCGGCGTCTCTTATGTGCAGAAGAGTTACTTCGTCGAGCTGATTGCCTATCGTGAATACGGGGTTAAGCGAAGTCATCGGTTCCTGGAAGATCATCGCTATCTGCCTGCCGCGGATTTTCGACATGTCTTTAAGCGGCATTCTTGCAATATCGTAAACCTTTTCTTCGGTCTCGTATTTAAGAACGCCGGCCTCGTCCCTTGCTTGTACGGGCGCGTATTTGACATTGCCCTCTTTATCGACGACGGGCTTGCCGTGCTTGTCGAGAACGGGCGCGGTTTCGATTACGTCGTTTCCGTTTTCGTCTTTGACGACGTTGCCGTTTTCGTCGAGTTTTTTCTTATATACGGGGATCGGCTTGCCGTTTTCGTCCTTTTTGAATTCGGACGCTTTGAAACGGATTTCGCCTTTTACTATCTGACCGGTCGGACCCTGAATGAGTTGCATCAGCGAAAGGCTGGTTACGGACTTGCCGCAACCCGACTCGCCTACGATGCCTACGACCGAATTTTCGGGTATCGAGAACGATACGCCGTTCACCGCTTTGGAAACGCCCGCGTCGGTGAAAAAGTAAGTGTGCAGATTGTCGAATTCGACTATGTTACGGGGATCTTTCATCTCCGTGGTATACTCGCTCGCGTCGGCGTTCTTACGCTTTTTGCGCTTTTCGAGTTGCTTTACGAATTCCTTGTTTTTCTTGGCTATCTCGCGCGCCTCTTTGCCGGAGAGATAGTGCTTTTTAAGTTCTTCCTTCTTCGTCTTGTCTGCCATAATTACCTCTTCATCTTAGGATCGAACGCGTCGCGGAGACCGTCGCCGACAAAGTTGAACGCAAGCACCGCGAGTATAATGCAGATACCTACGGGAATCCACTGGTTGAAGTGCGCGCCCCAGTAAGTAACGGGTTGAGTAAGAACGTTTATCATATTGCCCCAGGTGGCGTATTCTACCGGTACGCCGAGACCCAGGTAGCCGAGAGTCGCCTCGGTAAGAATTATACCGCCGAGACCGAGCGTCATCGAAACTATAAGTTGCGGAAGAACGTTTGGAAGAAGGTGTTTGAATATCCTCTTCGGTATCGAAAGACCGGTACACTCGGTAGCAACCATGTATTCCTGCTCTCTTAAGAACAATATCTGACCTCTTACCATTCGCGCGGTACCCGCCCAGCCTATGAGCGTAAGCATCGCCATCGTGATATAGAGTTTGGACATTCCGTAAATTTCGTTTGCGTCGAGCATGAAACTGATTATAAGCATTATCGGCAACGTGGGTATACAGTTTAATATATCGACTATACGCATTATCAACTGGTCGACCCATTTACCGAAAAACCCTGCCAGTCCGCCCAGAATGACGCCTATCAGCGTTTCGAGTATTACGACGACGAAACCGAGCGTCAGCGATACTCTTCCGCCGTACATTATCCTCGAAAATATGTCGTAGCCGTTCTTGTCCGTTCCGAGCAGGTGCGTCGCGGACGGACCCGCGTCGGCGTTAAGTTCGTTGTTTCTGACTTTGCTGTATTCGTAAGCGGTGAATTTATTGCCCTCTTCGTCGGCGTAGTCCTTACCCGTGTACAGAGAAATGTACGGTCCGGGGGTTCTGTCTACTTCGTCCTGCGCCCATACGAACGGGCAGCAGAATCTGAGCAGAGGTCCTAAAAACGAGATGACGAAAAACGCAATCAGCGTAACCAGACCTATAACCGACAGTTTGGAGCGGAAAAACCTCTTCGCCACGAGTCTGCCGGGCGAAAGGAGTTTAACCCTGTCTTCGAGACTTTCGCCGTTTTTGAAAGCCTGATCTTCGCCGTTTACCGGCGCGTCTTTCCTCTCGCTTTCGCCTTCGGTCTCGATAATCTCTTCGGCTATCTCTTCGGGCTTATTCAATTCAAAATCTTTATCTTCGGTCATGTTAAAGCCCTCCGTTATTTAGCGAGTTTGACGCGCGGATCGACCACTGCGTACATAAGGTCGGCAAGTAAAGTTCCTATAACCGTAAGTATGGCGAGGAACATGTTGTACCCCATTATAAACGGCACGTCGCCGGCTTTGAGCGCGGCGTAAGCCTTTGCGCCGATACCGGGTATCGAGAATATCTGTTCGGTAATCATCGCGCCGCTGAAAAGACCGGGGATAGTACCGGCAAGCAGCGTTACGAGCGGTATCATCGTGTTTCTGAACGCGTGTTTATAGATGACTTTGCGTTCGGGCAACCCCTTGGCTCTCGCCGTACGGATATAGTCGGCGTTGAGAACGTCGAGGGTGTTTGTCCTCGTGTAACGCATAAGACCGCCTATCGACAGGAACACCATTATGAATACCGGCAGAACAAGGTGCCATAATTTATCGACGAACCTCGTCCACCACGACGCGGTTATCGGCAACGTGCCTTGCAGACCGTTTACCGGGAACCAGCCCAGTTGTACCGAAAACAGTTCGATACAGAGAGCGGCGAAGAAGAACGTCGGCAAAGCCGTACCTATCATCGCGAGTACACTGGTCGTATAGTCCATTACGCCGTTCTGATTGACCGCGGCTTTTACGCCGAGGGGAATGGCTATAAGGAACTCGAATATAAGGGCGACGAACGCTATACCGAACGAAATACCCATGTTCTGGAATATAACCGTCGAAACTTTGTCGCCGTAGAGGAAGGAAGTGCCGAGGTCGCCTTGCATGACGTTGCCTATCCACTTCGCATAGCCTCTGCAGATACCCGCGAAGGAGTCGTCTTCCAGCCCGTAAAGAGAGAGCATTCTGTTGACTTCTTCCTGCGTGATCGTTCCGTCGAGAAGTTGCGCCTGGAATTTATCGGTTATATAGTTGACGGGCATCATTCTGACAAGCGAGTAAATTATTACGGAAACGCCCAGCAATATGACGATCGCCAGCCCTATTCTTTTTAATATATATTTGAACATTTTTTCTCCGTTCGCCCCCGGTCGGCGGTTCGCGCCGACCGAAAGCCGTAAGAATTATTGAAGATTATCTGGTATAACCGACTTCCCAAATCTTCGAGAACAGACCGTCGAACGCGGTGGGGTTCTGATTAAGCGTGTTGGTATCGATTTTATTCTTGTTGTAAACGGTAAGGTCTCTTCTCTGGTAAGTGGGCATTTCTACCGCAAGTTCCATAACGAGGTCGAGAGCCTCCCAATAAGTGGTTTTACGGGTGTTCTGGTTAGTAGTCGCTCTGCCCTGATCGATAAGGGCGCTGAGTTCGTCTATAACCTGATTTTCGTAACCGTATTTCGCTCTGTCGGCTTTGATTTCTCTGTAACCCCAGTTGAGCGTACTGCCTGCAGTCGAATCTTTATGATAAACCTGATACATATCGGGGTCTATCGTCGAGCCCCATGCCGCAGCCCATACGGTAAGCTGACCGCTTGCGAGTTTTTTAAGCGCGAACTGGTCGGTCTTTACGTTTACGGTAATGCCGATCTTCTTGAGAACTTCCTGAGCGTTCTTGAACATCTGGTAAGCGGGGTGATCGTCGCTTTCGCCGGCGATTGTGAAGGTCATTTCTTCGATCGAATGGCCGTTCGGATCGCTGATTACTTTACTTCCGTCTGCGGATACGTTATATCCGTGTTCGGCGAGCATCGAAACTATTTCTCTGCCCGTACCGTCGTAGATATAGTCTACGTCGTAGTTATCGAGCGTCGTGCCGCTGTAAGTCGTCGCCGAATCGGGATAAGCCCAGGACTGAATGGACATCGGACGGTAAATTATACTTGCGAGGTCGTCGGACTTATAGTAACCCATAATCATATCGGTGTTCATCGCCTTGATTATCGCGCGGCGGAGCCATACGTCAGCGATCTTGCCCGCATTGATACCGACGTAACCGTAACCGTTCGTCCATACCATCTTGCTGGTAAGGTGCGACATGGTTGCGCCGTTGAGCGCGTTGAGGTTTTCGGTAGTCGCGTTGGGCGTGCCTACGTCGATTTCGTTCTTTTCAAGCGATTGAAGAAGAACGGACGAGTTTACTATTTTGTACTGGAAGTATTTTACTTTCGCGTTCTGGATAGGTCCGCCGTTCTCGACGCCGTCGAGGGTATCGAAGTAGGTGTTCCTTTCGTAGTAAACACGGTTGTTGTTAAGGAATTCGTTCTTGCCCGGGTACAAATCGTTGCCGAGACCGGTTTCGCGGCTCGCCTTGTACGGACCCGCGCCTACGGGTACGCCGAGTTTGGAAGGAGCTTTGACGGTATCGTTCATGAACGAAGAACTGTTGAATACTACGCCGTAGTTATTGTTGACGCACCATTCGCCCTCGTCGCCCGCGCCGTCGTAAGAATAATAGTGCATGGGCGCGACCGTGAACGAGAAGTTCCATATCGCCTTGGGGTCGACTTTGTTGATGGTTATCGAAAGAACGTCGTAATCGCCGTCGAGGTCGTAATACTCTTTGGTCTTTTCGTTACGGAAACTGTTCTGAGTGCTGTATTTTACGCCCTCGATAGACTTGAAACCGGTATTGTCGCCGTCGGCTGCGGCTATGATCTTGGATCTTTCGTTAAGCTGAATGTCGGTGTAGAGCGAGGAATAACTCGCGCTGCCGCCGTAAATCGCTTTTCTGAGGGCATCCTTTTCGATTTTGTCGTAATCGATGGTGAAATCTTCGGTGAGTTCAAAACCGGTGGTGGTCTTATAGATATACTTTATCGCGTAATCTTTTTTAGCCTCGTCGGTGGTAAGTTTCGCGAAATCGTCGTGGTAAGTGGTTCCGTCCCAGTCGAGTTTATATCTGTAAGTCTTCTTATTCGGATCGTTGTCGGCAAGCGCGTCGTTCGCGTCTTCCTGTTCGATCGAAACTTCGTTGCCTGCGTCGTCGACTTTGACGTAACGCGAAGTTCCGGCATGAGTTTTACGTTTTACCTTACCGTAGTTGTAAAGGTAGAGTTCCCATACCTCGTTGAATGCGTATTCCTTGCAGGTTTCTTTGAAAGAACTTTCTGCGGAATCGTAGTCGTTCTTGACTTCGGTCTGGAAATACGGGATAAACGCCTTTATATCGCTTTCGATTTCTGCTTTGTACTGGTCGAGACCCGAAACGTAACCTGCGTTTGCGGGAATATTGCCTACGCTGCCGTACTCTTTGATAAGTATCTGGTTATTGAGCCAGTTATATATTCTGAGAAGTCTCATATCGGCGTTGGTAGTCGCGGTAGCGTCGATGGTGCTCATCGCGCCCTTGTCGTCTTTACCGGTACGGTATTTGTTAAGACCGACTATATCCGTCGAATAAATCGTCGAACTGCCCGAATATGCGGGGTCGAGGAAGAGATAGAGGTTGAAGAGTACGTCTTTTATAGTAAGATCTTCGCCGTCCGAGAATTTTATGCCTTTCTTAATAAGGAAGTCGTAACGGGTGTACTGCGCCGAAGTCTCTTTTTTGGTCTCTTTGCCGCTCGCGTCGATATACGTTATATCGAGGTCCTTGGTTACGCAGGCGTAATTATCGCCATACTTATAATCGGTACCTTCGGCGGTAAGCATGCCTATCTGGGTCATGCCGACTATTTCGCCGTCGTAGGACGCGGTCGAAAAATACGGGTTGAAAACGCCGTCCGCGCCGTCTATGCCGAATACGAGGGGAAGAGTTTGTTCCTGTTCGGTCGGTTGATAACCGCCCGCGGTATTGTCATCGGTATGAGGTTTTTTGTTATTGCAACCCGCTCCGATACCGATAGCCATGGACGCGACCAACGCTCCTGCCACTAATTTTCTTTTCATATTGTATAGTCTCCTTTAACCTAAAGTTTGTATTACGTCGTTAATTTTTACGGTTATGCCCCTGTCGGCATCGGCGATAGAAAATTTACCGTCGCCGACGTTACCGAACACGCCGAAGTAGTTCGCATCGCCGAGTGTGATCGTGTAATTCTCGGCGTAACTTCTCTTGTAGATATTGAGTTCGCATCCGACGAATTTAATATCGGTGAACGCCGAAGAATCCGTTCTGGAGAAGAGATCTCCGCAGAGGAATCCGACTTTATAATTTTCGTGTTCCTGACGAGCCATAAGATTGACTTCGACAACGCAGTTTTCAAACGTTACGTTCTTGACGCAACCGCCTTTGCCGAACGATGCGAAAAGACCGATCTGATCCGCCGCGTTGCCCGTCGCCTGTACGGTCGACTTGAAGTTCTTTATCGTATGCCCGTTGCCGTCGAACGTACCGATATACATCGACGCGCCGCTTATCGCCGTCTTGTTACCCTCGGAATCGGCAAAATCTATGTCCGCCTCGAGCAGGTAGTTCATATTCGCCGAAAGGGTCGACATCTGCGTACTGTCGGTTACGACCGTCCAGTTTCCCTCAAGCCATTTGACGTAGATCGTGATTTCGGGATTTTCGTCGTCGATTACGATATTCTCCCAGTCTTCGTCGTGTATTCTCGACGTGTCGTCGTCCTTGTCCCTGTAATAATAATGGAATGTATGACCTTTCCATTTGGGAACGCTGCCGCCCGGTTTGGATATAGGTCCGGGTTTGGAATACGATGTGTCGACTTTATTTTCAACGCCCTGCGCGCGTGCCTCGTCTCCGACGTCGATTGTAAGAACATAGTTCTTCGTCCATTCGGCGACAAGATACAAAACGGAATCTTTCGCTCCGCTTTTACCTTCGGAGAAATCCCACGGTTCTTCGGAGAGGTTGAATTTACCCTCCGCGTTCTTCACGGGTTCGCCGTTATCGTCGACCTCTGCGACGTACCAGTCATTGACGTGACTGCCCGCCAGCGAAGGAATATCGATCGTTGCCGACTTTGACGCCTCCGGCTTTATTATCGGGGAATCCGGCATATAGTAGAACGTTCTTATACCGAGTTCCGTATGGTCGTCGCCGTTGAAGTCGTAAACGACTTTGGCGGTATAACCTTTACGGTATGGGCTGAACGCATCGCTGCACCCCGCTAAACCGAGCGCGCAAAAGGTAAGCGCGATTACGGCGAGTATCGTCGTAATTTTAAGTTTTTTAACTTTCGTTTTCATTTTTGCCATAGGTAAACCTACAATTTTCATTTTAGCCACAGATAGGCTATAAGAGCCATCACGGCAAAAGCGCACGCCACGCAGAGTATTGCGGGCAACATCGCGAGGAACTGGGCGAACACTATATGTCGGTATTCTTTTTTATCCTGTTTTTTCTCGCTTTTTGTTTTTTGAGGTTGATTTTCTTTTTTGTCTTTTTTACGTCTGCGTCGGATTCCGTTATTCCAGGGCATCCAGTCCGCCGACATATCGGAGACGGTAAACTCCTCTTCGTGTTTTTCGTCGTTTTTGCTCATTTTTTACGTTTCTCATAAAACGTACGAAACGACTGCCCCTTCGACGGGCTGTTTTGCCCGCCGAAGCACAGTCTTCCGACGTATTTTGTAATTTTCTCCGCCCTGCCGGATTTCTGACAGAATTACGAAGTCTGCCGAAATTTAAGCGGCGGTTTTTTCGGTGACGGTCATCGCGCCGTCTACGAGTTTCGCGACGTAAGTCTTGCCGTCAACCGTAAATTCGATACCGCTTGAGAAGGTCGAATAACTCGAATACGGCGTTTTCGCCGTAACGGTCTGCCCCTTATAGGTAACTTTGAAACACGAAGACTTAAGCCCTTCGAGATCGTAATCGTCATCTTCTTTTGATTCCGCACCGAGCGCAATCGTAAGAGATTCGTTCTCGTTTACAGTGAATGTTCCGAGATAATCGACAGCCGACGACGATTCTTTTACCGCCACAAGTTTATAGTAGTAATCGTTCTGAGCGTTTATATAAATCCTTAATTTATAGCTTATATACGCGCTGATATAATTACCGTCGTCGCTGAGCGTACCTTCAACGGTGTACGAACTATAAGTTCTATACACTATGTTAAATTTAACCTTCCCGTCGACCACTCCTTTGATCGTTATCTTCATCAGGTAATTATAATAACTATTATCGAGATTGATCATATAATCGCCGTCGATAAGGAATTTAAGCGCAGCGGCGGAAACCTCGGATGCGGTGAATTTCTTCGCGCCGTTATCGGTCGTCCAATTAAATATCGTCGCGCTTGTATCTCCCTTTATCATAAACGATTTGGCAGTGAAATCGATGTCTACCGCAACAGCATTCGCATCGCCGTACTTGGCGGTATATGCGAATTTGCCTTTTTCGTGCGTTCCTTCGATAACGAGTTGCTTATCGCCTACCGTATAGGTACCGATGATTTCGTATTGTTCCTGCGTATAAAGCGCGTAAGTCTTACCCTCGGCAAGCAGGTACGAAGTCACGTCGTTTCCGGACGTATCTTTACCGACGAGTTTATATCCTTCGTCGATAGCGGTTGCGGTAAGTTTATTCATTCCGGAAGAACCGAAATCATAGAAGAATTCAACCTTTGCCACCGTTCCGTCGAGTCCGGTAATTCTTGCCGTAACGTACAGATCTCCGTTTACGGCAGTCGTCTTGTCGTATATGAATTCTCTGAGTCCGTCGAAGGTTACATTTTCGGTCAGAACCCCGGTTTCTACGTTATAAGCGAAATTACCGTCCTCCGTACCGAATATAACGGTTTTAAGTTCTTTAACGTAATAAACAAACGTTGCCGCCTTACCGTCAAAAGAAGTCTTTGCCGTATTGAACGCGATTTCATATGCGCTGTAATTGCGGCTCAGAGTATTCAGATCGTAATTGAACTTAAATGCCTTTGTTCCGACGGTTACGGAGTAATCGTCGGCGGTTTCGTCATAAGTCGCGCCGAAGAAGAAATCATATTCTTTTTCGGTCATAATTCTTACTTTCGGCGTCGGGTACGCGTAATTCGCGGACATGTTGCCGACGTATTTAACTCCGCCAAACGAGAATTCGATTTTCTTACCGAATGACATATCCGTAAGCGCGGCGTTCACTTCTTCACCGTTGAAAGTAATCTTGACGTAACTTTCTCCGTTTGCGTTTACCGCAACGGCAACCACCGTAACATTACCGTTGAAGTTATACGTTCCGGTGTAATCGTTGACCTGAGTTTCGTAGACCTTCAATCCCGCATACTCTTTTTCGTCGCCCGAAGTCGCCTCGATATAGTAATTCTTTTCGCCGATAACAGCCGTAAGTTTGTTGGATTCGTACTTGATGACGTTTACGGCAGCGCCGTCGTACAGAACGTCAAGCACGGGTAATTTCTTATCGTTTTTAGTGCCTACCGACAGCGATATTTCAAGCGTCTTGCCACTAAGTTTACCTTTGCCGATGTATTTAAGATAGTATTCGTTGACTGCGTAATAAGGCAACTCGTTTGCGCTCGACGCATCGGTGTTTTTAATAACGTAAGCCTTATTATAATAATTGTAAGTGAATACCGGAACATAACTTCCGCCATACATCACGAACTTCGACAGTTCAACCGACGGACGATTGCCGAATATGTTTGCGTCAACCGTTATTTCGTCGTAAACGCCGCCGTTGAAAACCGAGTATTTACCGTAATAGTTATCGAGGACGAAATCCTTATCCTTTTTGAAAGTCTTGCCGTCATAAACAACGGTGTCTACACCGCTTACGGTCGAGAATGTCGCGTCTTTTCCGCCTACGGTAAGAACAACTTCATCGTCAGTCGTCGATTTTATGCTATACGACGTATAACTCGTCTCGTTCGCAAATATGAGTTTCGCTTTAAGGAAGGCAAATACCGCGGAATTATCTTCGGCGACATACATACCCTTATATTGTCTGAAGAATTCGGAGTTGTAATCATATTGCTTATCGCCTTCCGCTATCGTAGCATATCCGTACGAACTGTTATCGTACATCTGCCCCTTGACGCGCAGACCGTCTTTTTCTATATAATAGGTAAATCCGCTGTTGCCGATCGACTCGGGGAAGACTTCATGCCCGTTTATCATAACCTTACCGTCGGTGGTTATGCCGAACGATTTGGTCTCGTCTTCGGCGGGTATAAACGTCGCTCCGTAATAGGGCTCCAGCATCTTAATGGCAAAACCTTTACCGTCGGCTTTGACCGTTCCGAGCGTATAGAATAGAATGTCGTAATCGTCTTCGCCGAGTTTACCGCTTATTTTAAGCACGTTTCTGCCGTTGTTGTTTCCGTCGTCGACGAAAGAAAATACAACATCGGTAAGCGCAACGTCATTTACTTTGACGACATTCTTGCTTACGCTTATCGTATCGTCGCCACTTATAAACGTGGCAGTATCTTTATATCCGTCGCTGAGGGCATAAGATTGATCGTTAAGGTATATTTCGTCGTCGAGCGTCACATAACGCTTTTCGGTATAAACTATAACGTGAGTATTATCGCCCTCGCCTATCGTAACGGTAAGCGTTCCGTCGGCAAAGACAAGAGAATACTTGGTGTAATCCGTATCGCCTAAAGTAAATTTACCTTTTCCGTCATATTTAAGTTTCGTACCGTCGGCGGAATAATATTCTCCAGAAGACCAACCGGCTTTTTCTATGAGTTTATCGACTTTAAGGAAGTTCTTCGAACCGTAAACAACGGTAGCGCCGTTATCTTTGAATACAAGCGTCGCATAAACTTCGGTAGAGTTTTTAAGGTAAAGCGTCGCGGTAAGTTCTCCGTCGGCAAGATTTAACACAGCCCTGTCGGAAGTTTCGGCGGCATTCACGGTAAACGTCTTGCTCTCCGCGGTATTTTCGGCATTGAGAAGTTTGGTTCTTACGTCAAAGTTACCGTAAGAGGCATAAGACATAAACTCGACTTTTTCGGTGTCGGATAACGTTCCGTCGTTGTCGAGATAATAAGTACCCGCGAAAGCAATACCCGCTTTATCGTAATACACAGAACTGTTGAATTTATAATATCCGTTGCCGATTACGAGTTCAGCATTGACTGTATCGGTACCGATTGCGGCATAAACGGCAGGCGTACCGTAAGAGCACGCAGCATACAATTCGATCGTTCTGCCGTTATATTTAACGTCTTTTGCGCCGTTGATACGAAGTTCCTTTCCATCCACATCGACAAAAGTGCCGTTTACCAGTCCCGCAAGTTTTTCATCGACTTTCGCTTTTGTTACAAGGTCGTAATAACTTTCGGATTTATATCCGTTGGGATTGACATATCCGTAAAATCTTAAAGTTTTATATGAACTGTAATATTCGACGTAAGTATTTTCGTCGGCAACGAGTTTTACGTTGGCGGACGAAACTTCGCTTTCGGTCGCGCTTAAACTCAACGGTTTAACCGTTTCGCCGTTTTTATCCGTAAGTACGAGATTTAACGTTTTCGCACTTTCGTCAAGTACGATTTCTATTTCGGAAACGATTGTAGAGTACTTCTCGCCCGCGAAGTAAGTTTTAAGATCATCCTCGGAAACAAGTACATAAGACTTGCTTCCGACCGTAACTCTAAGGACCTGCCCTTTAAGCGCTACCGCACTTACGTTACCGGAAAGATTGCTGAACGTAGGATTGGCGTTTCCGTCGTAAGATACGGTATAAGAAGTAACCGCACCGTTGAAAGTAAGAGAGCCAGTCGTGTCACTCGAATTCGCGAACGATGCAACCAAAAGATTACCGTTGTCCGCACCGATCCATTTCGCCTCGAGAGGTTTTATGATCGACCAGGTGATATCGTAAGTTTCCGCTATGGTATAGTTGGAGTTATCGTTTCTGAATTTAACCGTTGCGTTATACTCGCCGACTTCGGTCGCCTTTACGGTACCTTCGTAACCGTCTATCGTAATATTCTCGGGAAGGTCTTCGGGATAAGCGTTGACGGTAATTTCTTTACCGGTATAAACACGCTTTGCGTTAGCCCATGTAAGTTCGGCGGGGTTTATAGTCTTAGGCGATATGGTTATATTGGCAGTCACAACCTTATCGTTATAATATCTGAGCGATACGACGCCCTCCGCGTAATAAGTACCTGCATTTACGGGTTTATCGACAACCTTGCCTTCGGCGGAAGTTCCGACGTAGTAAGTCCATACGACGGACGCCCCCTGCGGAAGGTTCGCAACCTCGGGTAATTTAGCCGTTCCGTCGTAAGTGGCGGTTACGTCTTCCGCGGTAACGTCGGCGAAATTACGGTTTTTAACGGTAACAGTCAGCGTCGCCTGCATGCCGAAAGCGTTTACGGTTACGGTATACGTTCCCGGCGTATTGAATTTCGCAAGATCTTCGGCGTTCAACATCGCCTCTGTTAAAGGTACGGTCGTCGTAGTGCCGTCGGAATATCCGGCAGTGACCGTATAGGCGCTGTAATCCAAAGCATCGCCCGTGTTCAACTCTACGCTTTCTTCGCTGAGCGTTACCGATTCGACGGTAGCGGGCTTTTCTTCTTTACCTTTGCAACCGACGGCAAAAGCCGCGCAAAAAGCCGTAGCGACAACCAAAAGCAGAGTCAACAGTCTTTTAGTTTTCATGTCTTTTCTTTCTCCTTTTTTATTTCTATTACAACGTCCGGCAGGTTTCATCCGGACGGAATAACGCTTTATAATCGTTTAAGTTTCGTTACGTCGATTTCGACGCTGATATCTGCTACGTCGACGGAAACTTTAATGCCCTTGGCATCGTAAGCGAATACGAAATACGCATCACCCGTAACGGTGTCGTAACGACGGAGCGTGAACAAACAGTTGCCGTTTTTATCTACGGCGATAAAGTACGCCACGCCGCCGTCGCTGCTCATCACGGAGACGAGCCTTGCGACTTCGCCGCTTTCGACTTCGGTATAAACGACGTTACCGTTTATAGTCGCCGTGTGCGTGAACCGTTTATACGAAACGTTGCCGTAAACGTCTACGTTTATGTCGAATTCCTTATATCCGAATTCGTCGTACGCGGTTATATTTTTATCGCCGTGATCGGTATATATGCCCGCAAGCGTGCCGTACCACTGAGCGTCGTCGTAATCGTCGGAATACGCCGCCAGAGACGAGAATGCGTATAATATCCAGAAAGTCTTTTCTTCGCCGACGGTGGTATTTGTCGTCTCGTCGAGTTTTTTACCCTTGAAGATGAGTTCGTAATAAGTCGTTCCGTTGGCGGTAAACGAATTATAGTCGTCGTAAGTCCCGACATAGGCATCGTCGAAACCGTCGTCGTGCTGATCGAGAATATACATATTCCCGTAACCGTCCGTCTTGACGGTGTAATAATACAACGAATAACCGTAATAACTTTCGATCAGGTTAAGCGTCATATCTTCGGAATCGTCGTAATAAACGAAATTCCTGTACCCCTCGGAATCTGCCGCGTTATCGAGCTGGAAAGATCCTCTTTTATCGAGTTTTCTCGCCTGACGAACGTCGCCGTCGCCATACTTGAAATTCATCGTTCCGTTTTTACGATAAGTGACTTCTCCGCAACCGACCATGGTATTCTTTTCGTATTCGCGGAAGTACGCGTATTCGGGCGCGTCTTTCTTACCGTCGGGAGCGTAAACATAGAGAATTATCGAATTGCCGATTTCAACGTCGGTGAATAATTTATACCGCCAGTCATCGACCGTTATATCGGAGTTCTTCTTGGGATAGTTATATTTAACGCTCTTGAATTCTCCGTATCCCCATCTGTACCAACCGCTGTCGGAAGTTACGTTAAGATATTTATACGACGCATCGTCGCCTATCGTCACGTCAATGGCGAGGTAATCTCCGTTTACGGCAAGTTTAGAGAACGTCACCGTACCGGTGAGACCGTTTTTATATACTCCGTTCTTCTCTATATCGGAAAGAAGTACCGTGAACCCTTCTTCGCCGAAAGTCGCGCCGGCTACGTTCGCCGTTTTCCCGACTTTATAGGTGTCGCTCCCGATTTTTATCTTCGCGCCGCCGATACCGTTAAGATAGAGTTCGTTGCCGTTGTTATACAGCGAGTTCGCCTCGAACAACACCGTTTCGTCGTCGGATACGAGATAGAGCGGGTCGCCGATAGACTCCATATTACCGTTCATCAGACTTCTGTAAACATCGGTTCTGATGACCTCGTACTTATCATTATAATATATAGCCCTGAATTCGTGGTCGGCAGCCTTTTCAAAGGACATATAATAAGTGCCTTCGGGATCGTCTGTCCACTTAACCACCGGGGCATTCATTTCTTTGGTCGCTCTTCCGATTTTAACCGCGCCGTACCTGTTGACCGACGCAACGTAACTGCCCGAAACCGAAACGTCGCCGTAATCTCTACCTTCGCTATCGCCGTTCATAGCCTGCACCATGACGGGAAGAAGGTAACTCTGTCCGTCTGCCCCGTAAGGTATTTCGGTTATAAGGAAGTAGAGGTTGTTCAACATGGAACCGCCATAATCCACAAGGTCGGGATGCCATATATGAACAAGTTTCTGGTTTGCGTAAAGCGGTTTGTTATGTTTGCCCGCGGTGAGATTATACGTCTCTTCGTCGACGAATTCGTACATCATCGGGTAAGATTCGCCGCAGGTCGCGCTGTAAGTCGGCTGACCGAAGTTCCAGTAGTCGACACTCGAAATAAACGCCTGACCTTTATCGGTAACGTTTACGATACCGCCGGAAGTAAATTCAAATTTAGTTGTAAGATTTCCGTTTTTATCGTACCAGTACGCCGGGGATGCCGACGTATCGGCGACGGTAAGGTAATCTTTGTACGCCGCAAGCGAAGAACAATATGTTTCGTATCCGTTCGCGGGGGCGTAAATTCTGAGGTCGTCGAATACCATTTCGTATTCGGTAGAACCATCCGTCGGATTGGTGTACGAAGTCAGCGCGTTACAGAACGCCTGATTGCCGGTTACGGGTGCGTCTTCGCCTGTGAACGTCACCTGCGACAATGCGCCGCAGAACGCGAACGCCCTCGTGCCGATAAATCTTATATCCGTACCGAAATCGATCGTCAGTACCGACGAGTTGGAGAAGAACGCGTATTCGCCTATGCTCTTCAACGATTCGGGGAATGTAAGCGAAGTATGCGTGGCGCAATAATAGAAAGCGTTCATTTCTACGGTTTCGAGTTCGTTGCCGAATTTCACGTCTTTTATCGCATAGCAGAAATAAAACGCGGAATCTTCTATCGTCTTCACGTTGGTGAGTTCGGGTATATCGGTGAGATTGGTAAACGGATACGGCGACGCGTAAAGCGTGGCGGTATAAGTATCTTTCATCGCCTCGCCTGCGGGATAAATCTCTTTAACGTCGGTCGTGTAATTGCCGGTATAGGTAGCGAAAGCGTATTTACCGATTTCGGAGACTTCGGACAGCCAGTCGAAACTTATCGGAAGATTTACGTCGGACTTCTTACCGAGCGCGGGACAATACGCGAAAGCGTAATCGCCTACCCTGTTCAAAGTCGCGGGGTAATCGAGAACGACGTTTTCAAGCGCGTATGCCTTATAGAACGCGCCTTCGGCAAATTCGTTTATCGGGGAATTTACCCTTACGGTTTTAAGCGTAAGCGGAAGATATTGATTTTCAAAGTGTCTGTCGCCCATATACAGGCTTTTGTTCATAACGTACGCAGCGAAAGAAAAGTCGTTGTTCTCGTATTTATCCGCGCCGAAGACGTACGCGAGGAATCTGTTCGAGGTTCTCGTACCGCCGATGAACGGCACGGTAAGAGTTTCGAGTTTTTCGCACCCCTCGAACGCACCTTTGCCGACGGACGTATACGTCGACGGAACGGTCACGGAAGTAACCGTTTTATTGTCTTTCAACGCGCCCGCGGCGACTTTCGTCGCGCCATAGGGCAAAACGAGTCTGGTCTTATTGCCGTTATAAGCCGTAACGACGCCGTTTTCGATAACGTAATCGTTTACGTCGTTTATTTCGTATACGGCGTAAAGAGTAACCTCGCCGTTCTTGGGCGCAAGGTTGTAAATCTTATTGCTTTCGGTGCCGAGAGCGTATTTAATATCTCCGCCCTTGACATCGGCAAAGCCGACGGCGGAAGTTCCGAGCGCGGACGAATCGGGAAGAGCCTCCGAA
>OKXB01001302.1_pt1 | contig 25289 bp, 23 predicted proteins | sample 1601731 | NCBI WGS metagenome assembly OKXB01 (sample SAMN04414077, study PRJEB24778) | human gut metagenome | material: faecal | host: Homo sapiens
GGTAAAGGAAAGGTAATGGGTATCATACGGGCACGAAAGTCATAAAAACAGAGCAATATGGAAAATAATTTAATAGTATCTCCTTCGCCCCATATCCACGGCGGCGATAGCATAAGCAAAAATATGTATGGTGTACTGATTGCCCTTGTTCCGGCTTTCCTGGTATCCCTCTACTACTTCGGGCTGGGTGCGCTGATCGTTACTGCAACATCGGTCGTAGCCTGCGTCCTCTTTGAATATCTGATCCAGAAGTTCCTGATGAAAAAGGAACCGACCGTATGTGACGGTTCGGCTATCCTGACCGGTGTACTGCTGGCATTCAACCTGCCGTCGAACCTGCCTGTATGGATCATCCTGATCGGTGCACTGGCAGCAATCGGTATCGGTAAGATGTCATTTGGCGGACTGGGTAACAATATTTTTAACCCGGCATTAGTCGGACGTGTATTCCTGCTGATCTCTTTCCCGGCACAGATGACGATGTGGCCGGAAGTCGGACAGCTGACAGCGTACACCGACGCAACCACCGGTGCAACTGTTTTATCACTGATGAACGAAGGGGCACTCGACAAGTTGCCTACCCTGGTAGATATGTTGTTAGGTAAAATGGGCGGCAGCCTTGGTGAAGTAAGTGCACTGGCATTGCTGCTGGGACTCGTCTTTATGTTATGGAAAAAGATTATTACCTGGCAGATTCCGGTTTCTATCCTGCTGACCGTATTTGTATTCACAGGTATTATGCACCTGGTTAATCCGGTACAATACGCAAGTCCGTTCGTTCACCTGCTGTCGGGAGGTCTGATGCTGGGAGCCATCTTTATGGCAACCGACTATGTGACTTCGCCCATGAGTAAGAACGGTATGTTGGTTTACGGTGTCGGTATCGGTATTCTGACCACCGTTATCCGTCTGTTTGGTTCTTATCCGGAAGGTATGTCGTTTGCTATTCTTATTATGAATGCATTTACCCCGCTGATCAACAGTTATATCAAACCTAAACATTTTGGAGGGAAATAAGCATGGTAAAACTAAAATCAACATTACCCAATATGCTCTTGTCGCTTACCATCATCTGTTTGGTTGCGGGAGCGATATTAGCCGGAGTAAATATGTACACCACCGGCCCGATTGCAGCCTCCAAAGCTGCTGCGCTGGAAGCTGCTATCAAAGCTGTTACACCTGAATTCGACAACAAACCGTCAGAGGACGCTTATATGGCAGTTACAGGCGACGGCGATTCCCTGAAAATCTATCCGGCTACCAAAGGCGGAGAGTTCGTAGGTGCAGCTGTCGAAAGTAATACAAAAAAAGGATTCAGCGGAGAGATCAAAGTGATCGTCGGATTCGATAAGGAAGGCAAGTTATTGAACTATTCCGTATTACAGCATGCGGAAACTCCCGGTCTGGGAGCTAAAATGCAGGAATGGTTCAGTACGGACAAGAATAAACAAAGCGTTTTGGGACGCAGCCTGTCCGCCGGACCATTAAAAGTAACTAAAGACGGTGGCGACGTGGATGCTATCACAGCAGCAACCATCACCAGCCGTGCATTTCTGGATGCGGTGAACCGTGCTTACAGCGCATTCGCCGGAACTGACGGAGTAACCGGTGCAACAACTGCTAACACTAACGAGGGAGGAAACGACAATGAGTAATATGAAAGTATTGATGAACGGTATCATCAAAGAGAACCCGACATTTGTCTTGTTGCTGGGTATGTGTCCAACTCTGGGAACAACTTCTTCAGCATTGAACGGTATGAGTATGGGACTGGCAACCATGTTCGTTCTGATCTGTTCCAATATGGTTATTTCAGCCTTGAAGAACCTGATCCCCGACATGGTACGTATTCCGGCCTTTATTGTCGTAATCGCTACATTCGTAACCGTGGTACAGATGTGTATGGAAGCATTCGTTCCGGCTCTTTACGCCAGCCTGGGATTGTTCATCCCGCTGATCGTTGTAAACTGTATCGTGTTGGGACGTGCGGAAGCATTTGCCGCTAAAAACGGAGTGATCCCTTCCGCATTCGACGGATTAGGTATGGGACTCGGCTTTACGCTGGCACTTACCTTGCTCGGAGCTACCCGCGAACTGCTGGGAACAGGTAAACTGTTCGGCCTGACACTGATGCCCGAACAATATGGTTCGCTGATCTTTGTATTGGCTCCGGGTGCCTTTATCGCGCTGGGTTACCTGATTGCTATTGTTAATAAATTGCGTAAAGCCTGATATTAAAAAACGAAAGATATGGAATATATACTAATATTTATCGCAGCCGTATTCGTCAACAACGTAGTGTTGGCGCAGTTCCTGGGAATCTGTCCGTTCCTGGGCGTATCGAAGAAGGTGGAAACGGCAGCCGGTATGGGTGCAGCAGTAACATTCGTGTTGACGATCGCAACCATCGTTACTTTCCTGGTGCAGAAATATATCCTGGATAAGTTCGGATTGGGCTTTATGCAGACCATCAGTTTTATCCTGATCATCGCCGCACTGGTTCAGATGGTCGAGATCATTCTGAAAAAGGTTTCTCCGGCTCTTTACCAGGCACTTGGCGTGTTTCTTCCGCTGATCACCACCAACTGCTGTATTCTGGGTGTCGCCATCCTCGTAATACAAAAAGAATATAATTTATTGGAATCTGTTGTATATGCAATATCAACAGCTATTGGATTTGCGCTAGCTTTAGTTATCTTTGCAGGGATAAGAGAACAGTTGGCTTTGACACGTGTTCCCGAAGGTATGAAAGGTACCCCTATTGCGCTGATAACAGCCGGTTTACTGGCAATGGCGTTTATGGGATTCTCCGGAATCGTATAATTTAATCTAAATAGAGACTAGCATGAAAAAGAAAATCTTAGTAGCAGGTGGAACCGGATATATTGGCTCACACACTACAGTTGAGTTGCAGAATGCAGGTTATGATGTTGTTATCATCGACGACCTGTCAAACTCCAATATCGAAGTGTTGGATGGCATTGAAAAGATCACAGGTATCCGTCCTGAATTCATCAAACTGGATTTAAAAGATAAAGAAGGAACCCGCGAAGCATTGAAGGCTCATCCGGGTATCAACGGTATCATCCTTTTCGCAGCAAGCAAAGCTGTTGGCGAATCGGTTCAGCAGCCGCTGAAGTACTACCGTAACAATGTTGTTACGCTGGTAAACCTACTGGAACTGATGCCGGAATTTAATATCGAAGGTATTGTATTCTCTTCTTCCTGTACCGTTTACGGACAGCCTGATCCCGAAAACCTGCCTGTAACAGAAGATGCCCCGATCAAACCGGCTACTTCTCCTTATGGCAACACCAAACAGATCAACGAAGAGATCATCCGCGATACTATTCACGCAAACGCTCCGTTCAAGAGCATTATCCTGCGTTACTTCAACCCGATCGGTGCTCACCCGAGTGCAGAAATCGGCGAATTGCCTAACGGTGTTCCTCAGAACCTGATCCCGTATCTGACACAGACTGCAATCGGTATCCGCAAGGAACTGAGCGTATTCGGTGACGACTATGATACACCTGACGGCTCTTGTATCCGCGACTATATCAATGTAGTCGACCTGGCAAAAGCACACGTAATTGCTATGGACCGTATGCTGGGTGGTAAAACTGAAGAAAATGTTGAATATTTCAACCTGGGAACCGGTAACGGTGTAACGGTGTTGGAACTGATCAATACATTCGAAAAAGCTACCGGTGTAAAAGTTCCTCACAAAATCGTAGGCCGTCGCGAAGGTGATATCGAAAAAGTTTGGGCTAATCCGGAACGTGCCAATAAGGTATTGGGATGGACTGCTAAAGAAACATTGTCCGACACATTGGCTTCTGCCTGGAAATGGCAGGAAAAACTGCGCGAACGCGGTATCCAATAAAAGAAAAGTCTTTTTTAAATAAGCATGCCGGAAGATTCTCCAGAGATTTCTTCCGGCATTTTTCTTGATCCCCCACATTGCAACCGGAACTTATCAATGAAACGTCAACTGAGCTTCAAAACCAACATCAGACATCAAAACAGGCTCGTCGGAGGACCGGATTCGTCAAATAGCAGAAAAAAGCATACATTCCTATTGAATTATAACGTTTTTTCCATCTCCATATATATTTTTTATCTACTTTTGGGGATTCCTTTCGTAACAGACAGATGATTTGTTATATAAATGGCGATAAAAACATGACAAGCGAATATAAAGAGAAGTTACAAGCATACGGAGTTAACCTGGACAGTGCATTAAACCGTTTCATGGATAATGAACAGTTTTATGAAAGAATACTCTCCAAATTCCCTATGGATGAAAACTTCATCCTGATGGAAAGAAGCCTCAATGAGAATAATATTTCCCAGGCTTTCAGACATGCCCATACATTAAAAGGACTGGCGGCAACGCTTGACCTGACAAATATATCGGACATATTGATCCCGATGACGGAAAAACTCAGAGCCGGAGAGAGTGAAGGTATACAAGACCTGTTTGATCAGTTGAAAGTACAATACAAACTAATCTGCGACCTGATTACCGAACACAAAGCAAGATAATAAAACAAACTGCATGGATAAGAGGCTTACATCAAATAAATCATTGGCTAACTACCAATACCTCATGGATACTATCTGGACTATCTACCTGGAGGACGGAAGTGTCGAAATACAGAAAGACTCCATGATTCCGGAGTTGGAAAATACGAAACATGATTACGTCATTCTCAATAACACGATAAAGAATGATGTCTATCCGCCTGACCATATTTTATGGGACGAAACAGTTTCGCTTGAAGCCTTCCATAAAATGATAGCCGAAGGATGTTTCCACAAAAAATTCGACATGCGTTTCTGTAACAAACATTTCGGTTTTGAATGGCACGAAGCCTTTATAGATATCTTGACTAACAAAGAAGGCATACCCGACAGGGTTGTCCTCTCCAGCCACAATGTTAATGATTTCAGGAAATCACAAATCATTGAAACAGCCGTAAAAGCAGAATACGACTATGTGATTTATATCGAAGCATCTAAAAACAGTTATGTCATGTACACTTCCGGTACGGAAAGCGAAACTCCTCCTCCGGTAGCCAGCAGTAACTATGAAGCGGTAGTTGCAGAGTACAACCGACAGTATATGGAACCGGAATTTTGTGATGCAATGACCGAGAAAATGAGTATCGCCCACGTCGATCCGATACTGCGACAGCATGGAGAGTATATTTTATATGGTACCATGATAGAAAACGGTGAAAAACGTGAAAAGAAAATGCGATTCAGCTACTTCGACAGGGAACAAAACATCTGGTTGATGACCAGGACCGATATAACTGAAATCAAGGAAGAGAGAAAACAGAAGCTATTGTTGCAGGAAGCCCTACAGAGCGCAACTGCCGCCAACCGTGCCAAGTCAGACTTCCTGTCACGAATGAGCCATGACGTACGTACTCCCATAAATGCAATCGTGGGTATGACGGCAATAGCCGGTCTTCATATGAACGACCAGAACCGCATAGCCGATTGTCTGAAGAAGATAACCATATCTTCCAAGCTCCTGCTCAACCTGATAAACGAAGTACTGGATATGTCGAAGCTCGAAAGCGGTAAGATCATGCTGACGGAAGAGACATTCAAACTCGATGAACTGCTGGAAAGTTTATTTATCATGGTGCAGTCGGCCTTTGAAGCAAAAAAGCAAAAGTTAGTAATACACAGCAAAGTAAAGCACGAATGCCTGATCGGTGACGTACAACGCATACAACAAGCACTGTTGAATATGCTGACAAATGCAATCAAATATACCCCAAACAAAGGACTAATACAAATTTCAGTCGAGGAGAAACCTTCCGTTTATAACGGTTACGGGCAATTTGAAATAGCCGTCACGGACAATGGCATAGGGATGAAACCTGAATTCTTAAGCAAAGTATTCGAGCCGTTCGAACGGTCGGACGATAAAGTCATCCGCAATATCCAGGGTACCGGACTCGGTATGGCGATCAGTCGTCATATCGCCCAGATGATGAACGGGGATATCCTGGTAGAAAGCGAATATGGAAAAGGTTCCAAATTCACCATGAGATTCCATGTCAAACTGGGAGGCATGGATGAATACGACAACAATCTATTAATAGACTTGCCGGTATTGGTTGTGGATGATGATGATATATCCTGCGAAATAGCCTGTGAAAACCTGCAAGAATTAGGGATGAAGCCGGAATGGGTTCTTTCCGGTCAGGATGCCGTACAGAAAGTAAGCGACGGGAACAAGTATTTTGCAATCATCATAGACCTGATGATGCCCAACATGAATGGCATTGAAACAACCTACAAAATACGGGAATGCGTAGGACCGGATGTTCCTATCATCATCATTTCGGCTTACGACTATTCCGACTACGAAATCGAAGCCTTGAAAGCTGGGGTCAACGGTTTCATCTGTAAGCCTATCATGAAGTCCAAACTGTTCCTCCTGATGAAAAAGTTTGCCACAAACAAAAAAGAGGAAGAAGAGGTCACTATCGTACCATCTATCGTCGCCTCTTTCCCAGGCAAACGGATACTCGTTGTGGAAGACAACGACCTGAACCGTGAGATCGCTTATGAATTGCTACAGGAAACCGGTGCTGAAATTGAAACAGCCAGCGACGGGCTGGAAGCCGTAAACAAGGTTTCCGCTTCCCCTGAAGGATATTACGATTTCATAATTATGGATATACAAATGCCTGTCATGGACGGTCTTGAAGCCACCCGGCAAATCCGTCTTCTCGACCGGCAAGACACCAAGGACTTACCGATCGTAGCCATGTCGGCCAACGCTTTTGCCGAAGACGTGCGGCTAAGCCTGGAAGCCGGAATGAACGAACATATCGCCAAACCCATAGAAATAGACAGGCTTTACAGTGTTATGGGAAAGTGGTTCCGTTGAATACCCCCAATCGGTTTATTTCAACAGCGCATCGATAGCTTCACGCCAATCTTCCCCGTTTTGGGGCTGGTAGGTGATGAAGCCCAGTGTGCGTCCTACTTCGATATTGCTTTTACCATCATCCACAAAGAGCGTCTCTGCCGGAATCAGTCCGCTGTCTTTGATCATATAGTCAAAGATACGCCGGTCGGGTTTCGTTACGCCGACTTCATACGAGGTGTACATTTTGTCAAAATAGGCACCGATTGGACGACCTGCCGGAGTAAACTCGTTTGTCCTTGCCCACCCTTCCTGGATGATGGGATTGGTATTGCTCAACAGATAAACATTGTAGTGCTCGCGAAGTTTCAACACATAATCGAGCTTATATTGAGGCGTATCGGCGATAAATCCCAGCCAACCGGATTTTATATCTTCATACGTCAGGTCCTTCCCCGTATGCTCCTGAAGCTTTTGGCAAAACTCGTCAGCACTGATCGTACCGTTTTCTACTTCCAGAAAGATACCTTTCTGCTCATAAGGATCCAGCAACTGTTCCGCATCCTCCACCCCGATCTCTTTGAAACGACGAACTGCCTGATCATGGTCCAGGTCTATAAAAACTCCTCCTAAATCAAATACAATGTTTTTAATCTTTGCCATAATTATCTCTTTTTACATCTATCTTTATCTCTACTTCCTGACAAAGATAAGCATAATAAGTGTAAAGCAACAACTATTCGAATGACTGCAACTGTTTTTGCCAAAGACACTTAGTACCCGAGTGTAAATCGCTCCTGATGATGCTTTTCCTGTTCCAGTTCATCAATCATGGCTACAGCGAAATCTTCTACGGAGATATTGCTATCCCCACTTTCATCGACAATCAGTTCATCTTTTCCCAGACGGAACTTTCCGGTACGCTCTCCCGGTGCCATATTAGCCGCAGGACTCAGGAAAACCCAATCCACCGACTTTTCCGGCAACAACAAATCGGTATAAACCTTTGCCATCCCTCGTATTCCTGGTAAAAGTTTCTTGGGAACGTCCGGTTCATCCATCAGCTGACGACCGGGAGCCACCAACAAACTGCCTGCTCCGCCAACCATCAGGAAACGATGCACACCGGAGTTGCGAACGGCACAAAGGATAGAGCCATAGCCTTCCAGTGTCTCTTCATAAATATTGGGATTCGACCAGCCCGGATTAAAAGCACTGATCACCGCATCCGACTTAGCCAGTTCGCGGGATAAAAAGTCCGTATCGGTCACACTCCCTCCCACGACTTTCAGATGCGGATGGATTAAAGTCAGTTTCGACGGATCTCTGACGATGGCTTTTACTTGATGCCCTCTGCCTAATGCTTCTTTCAGAATAGCGGATCCGACATAGCCGGTCGCGCCTATGATAACTATTTTCTTCATGACTGTATGTTGTTTGATTACTTTCTATAGAACAACATACGATGGCAAACTGTTCCCGTGCCTGACACGGGATCGCAAAGGCACCGCCCATATATCCTATTATCAATTGATACAGACAGCCCTTATGCGGCCCCGTGCCAAGTACGGGGACTAGTTACTTTTGAAATACTTTCGTCGATTTGATCATAACATCCCGGATAGGCCGATCATTCTTATCTGTTTTCACCAGCGACATTTTCTCTACGATATCGAAACCGTCCACCACTTCTCCGAAGATCGTCACGGAACTATCCAGGTGGGGCACTCCGCCAACCGTCTTATATACTTCGCGGTGTTCGGCGGGAATAACATACGGGCCCAGGTCAGCCAATGTATCCTCCACCATAACCAAAGCACGGTTTGTCAGTTCCGTTTCCAAAGAGTCGGCAGCCAGTGCCGGGTCTTCTTTCTTCAACCGGTCCAGAAATTTATAATATAACCAGTTACGGCGAATCTGGTTGATCCGTACCTCTTTCTCATCCAGTTCAGCATCAGAATGTTTCTTCCCCTGCACAAAACAAAACTGAGTTCCGGCCGATGCACGTTCGGGATTTACATCATCGCTTTCCTTGGCATCGATCAGAGCACCTCGTTTATTGAAATGGTTGGGAAGTATCTCGGCAGGAACGGTATAACCTCCATCACCGTCTCCATACAAAACACCCGGTTCATGAGCTTTGCTGGTCGGATCACCGCCTTGCACAACAAAGTCTTTAATGATACGGTGAAATAGCATCCCCTCATATTCACCCGACTGGCACAACCGGATGAAGTTATCACGATGCAAGGGAGTGTCATCATACAACAGGACAGTAACATCTCCCATAGTCGTTTTCACTGTCACATAAACGGGTTTCGAAGGGTCCAGCGGTTTATCGCCACAAGAGACCAGAGTAAACAAGACGAGTAAAAAGGCGAATAGTTGTTGTTTCATTTCGATTAGAATTTAATAAAAAACTTGTAGCAAAGATAAGTATTTATACATCTGTGGGAATAATCCTTATCATACTTTTATTATTAGATATCCTGATAAGGTCAATGAGTAGACAGAAATAACTTAGTCTGTGTAGAACTACGTTATTATTGATGGCAAAGATATAAATTAATCGTTATAGCCAAAGCTTTATATTCAATTAATTCATGATATATTAAAAAATATCGTTTATCCTAAAAGTTTTAGCTTGATTCTAAGAAATTAATTATAATCCACGAAGTATATAAGACGATTATCGTCCGGTTTGTCTTTAGTTCTACACAGACTAAAACATTACTGGCAATGAAGTTCAAGAATTTAAATATCATACTCTATCTTTTTAGAAAGGTACTAACTTTTAGCTTAAAAAAGGGAAATAAAGGGATAATTTCTACTCATATTCTACCCCATTATATACAATTATTTTCTTATTAACAACATAAATTTAACAGTATGCAAAACACATTAAAAGGTTGGTTAGCCGATAATACGGTTACCGCAGACAACAAAGACGACAAAATCCTTTTGCTCGAATCATCCGGCAACATCGGACTTGAACAAATTTATAACGAAATGAAAGAGGAAGATACGGGACTTCGAATGGAAACAATCGTACACGTCGTTACTCTCTTCCTTCGCGTCGTTATGCGCCTGATATTAAACGGATACAGTGTAAATACAGGTCTTTTCCGTGCTGTGGCACAATTTGTCGGAGTGATTGATAAAGGACAATGGGATCCAAAAACGAACTCAGTCTACGTATCATTTATCCAGGAAAAGCTTCTGCGCGAAGCGATTGCTAAAACTAAAGTAGAAATACTCGGTACGAAAGCAAACGTAATGTATATCCTTGAAGTAGAAGATCGTAAAACCGGTTTGAAAGACGGGACAGCTACTCCGGGACGTAACTTCTTCGTTCGTGGCTCGCACCTGAAAGTAGTCGGTTCAAACGAATCAGTCGGTGTAACTCTAACTGATAGTAAAGGTGTTGTCAGAAAATTGGAAGATGACGAAGTAAGTATCAACAAACCGTCAGAACTTACCCTCTTGCTACCGGCCGACCTGGCAGATGATACATATACACTGACAGTATGCACACAATACAGTCAAAGTGCACAGCTACTGAAAGAACCCCGCAGCGTAAGTACGACTATTGTAGTGGGTAACAGTGGTGGAGGCGGAGACCGTCCTGAGATAGAATAAGCCTGGTCGCCTTTGCCTTATCACGCAAAGACCCTTTGCGCGGTAAGGCAAAGACATTTTGCGTGAGCGGGCAAAGCTTGTTTGCTTACCAATTAAAATAATTATAGGGTAAACTAATTATCTATTCCAATTTATGTAAAAAGTCTAAATCATATCAGTTATGAAAAAATGGATTTTATTATTATGCGGATGTCTGAGCCTTAGCCTGACATTCATTTCCTGCGAATCAAAACTAGACACTAAAAAGTGTGAAGATCTTATCTTATCGCATCCTTTCTTCAAATGCAGACATGTGGGAGTAACAAAAATTGAATATCCGGACTGTAAGGACGTACTTGTCGGAAAACGAGAGAATGCCTATATCCAGATGTCAGGTCCCAATGTTACAGCCTACTACTATGATCTTTATGGATTCGGGATTAACAATATACATGACTTGGTCGTTGAAGATAATCGGGCTGTATGCAAGTTCGATATGGCAGAAGTCGCTCCAAGCATCGCCAACCAATATCTTGACGACCATAGGATTAAAGGGGAAAAAGCCCCTTGCGAAGCTCTGTTCATAAAGTATGAAGACACAGGCTGGAAGTTGGAAAAGATCGTATGCAGTCAATACTTATTCATGATCAACATTTGGGACAACGGGGTTTACCGAACCATGATCAGTTTTAATTCATTCGAATAACAAGACAATTATGGATCGAAACTTGGACTTAGGAGTAATGGCGGAATTATTATTTACAGAAATAATAATGATGTCATTTTTTATGCCGTGGCTGTGGCCTGTTAAAACGGCTAGCGAAACTATTTTTAGTGGTGACTTATCGTTTTGTCGGTTATTGCAAATGCAACATTCGAGCAATGTTATAAATCAATTGGCCGGTCTGGATGGTGGTTGGTCGTATGGGCTTTATTTACCTTTGGTAATGGCCATGGCAAATATATATGCATTAGTGTTCCGCAAGATACAAGGACTTTCTTTATGTACCGGTTGTGGAGTGTTCATCTGGCTGGTCGTCTGCATACAATATAAATGGGATATTACCCACGACACGATGAAAGTTACTACTGGATTTTATCTGGCTCTGATGAGTAGTATTTGCCTGGTTGTTATCTCTTTGATGCGGTTTATGGAAAAGCCGTTGGAATATCGAAAATCGATCTGTTATTCGAGTGCATTTATTGTGCTGCTGTCGGCTGGGGTATGGTGTATTACCTACTAGTATTAACCTTTAAATCGAATATATTATGATAATGATAGTTATTATTATCTCTGTTATTTTCATATCTGTATTAACCCTCACCTTTGGTAAATCAAGAAATATCGAAAAAAAAGATACAAATGGTACTAACTTTGAAATATGTTTTAGCTTAGGTATCTTCATTTCCTTTTTCTTGCCATGGGTCACATTTACAACAGATAATATCGGATTAGGAGTATTTGGACTGGACACACGGAGTTTAGCAGAAGCATCATGGGCTAAGTTGGTCAAATTAGCATGGGATATATACAATTTTGCAAATCAATTTCAAAAACAAGGTTCAGATCAACAAGCACAACTGATAGGATTAACATTACTCGTCTCCCTACCATTGATTATGGCTACGATCAATATTTTTCTGTTGATAGCCGGAAGGGTACGTGGCTGGTCATTTTATACAGGTCTTATCTCTTTAGGATGGACTGCTGTTTGTCTATATGGTTCTCATGAAGCTCATGGTTTAATTTCGTTCGGTGTCGGATTTTTTATCGGTACTTTATTTGCCATTTGTCTCATGTTATCCTCCTTAATCCTAATGCTAAGTAATCCTCGACAACATTTAAGTTTCGTATTGGGACATTTTTCCGTAGTAATATTTGGAATATTAGTCAGCATATTTGTGACATTAGCGGATGCAATGAATATGAATACCAGCTCCTCTTCAATACTCGCCATATTTATATGTGGAATCATTCCATTGATACTGACGTTTGTTTGCGATTATTACCTGTTCATGTACCTCACCCGCCGAAAAGATAGGCTTGACACTCAAGAAGAACAGTCCATAAGACAGAAAGAATCCAATCACGAACATTCCGAGTCAATCCTTGATCAGCATTGGATGTACTGTACCAAATGCGGGACTAAATGTAAGGATTACCTGAAATTCTGTCCCCGCTGTGGGTTTGGATTACATCCTGAAAAAGAAGAACCGTCAAGCGAATATTCCAGTTATGCCCCTCCTATAAAAACGCCAGAAAAACTGGAATGTAATCCTCTCAAAGAAAACTCCCAAAACGTAGGCAGCACAATTTCTGTGATTGACAATCAGACACGCCCCTTAGTTACGAAAATGGGAGGTGCAATCCATGTGGAAAACACAGTCCATCCGACTGTAGAAAGCAATTCCCAACCGTCCGTTAAAGAAGAACCTAAAGTGGTACCACAAAAGACGTCGATTTCGCCCTCAGCAGCCTCTGCCAACAAGAGGGGGTTGTGGGCTCTAATTGTCTTTGCCGTTTTACTGGTAGGATCGTTTCCTGCTTACTTATTTTGGTATAAACCCTACGCCACCGATCGGGATGCTCCTCGTTATTTCACTTTTACCAATCTGAATCTGCGCTCTTCCAAAATTACAGATATAAAACAAAATCTGCTGGAATTGCTGCCCTATGGCACCGAGCTGATCACCTATTCCATCGATGACGACTGGGCAAGTGTGAAAGTAGGCAAGCAAAAAGGCTATGTAGCCTCCAACCTGATTCTACCAATGGCCGACTTTGAATTGCTAAATAGTGTCTGGGGCAATACGAATGCCAAAGAATGTATCAACACCGCCAAATGCCGTCTGGCCGTACTCGATTACTATAAGCGCTTTAATATGAGCGGAGGCACCGAATGGCAGATTTATACCCGCAAGAAAGACGATCGGGTAAACACTGTCTATTACAAGAAACTCTACAATCCGAACAGCAAGTTTGCCGATTTCACTTTCATCGTAAGGAACAACCGGACAAATGAACGCGAACTGGTCATCTATTCCTTCGACGACGAAACGGAAAAACCGGTATATCGGATGATCCGACGACTCAGTTCATCCGAAAGTGGCTATATCAAAAGTATAACTTCATCCAATGGGTGGATAGATGTCCTGTTTACAGACGGCGGATGGATACAACTTCAGAAATAAAAAGGTAGAAGACTTACTTATAAAAACTAAAGAATTGTATAACTAGCCTATCGGCTAAAAAGTCAGTGGGCAAAAAAATAATCATTATGAAAAACATTCTTATTATTTCAAGTTTCTTGCTATTCCTCTTTTTAGGAGCCTGTTCCGAGAATAGTAGAAACACAGAGACTGAAAATTGCGAAGTGATCAATATTGACAGTTGCAATGTGATTCTCCTCGGCAACGAATACAATTTTGATGAAATCAAATGTGAAAATCTAATGCTGGGGGGATGTAAAATCACGTTCTACAATGGGGAAAAGAAAAAGGTTTTACACCTCCGCGAAAAATATGACTTTGACGAATATCGCCTAAGCCGCATTGCACTTTGGCTTGAAAAGTATAAAGAATTTTCCCCCTTCCAAATGACCCGTTTTGATGTTTATAATAATATTGAGAGAAGACTTACAATTAACCCGGAAATCAAAGGGATTGCCTTGGAACTATCCAATGGCAGACTTATTGTCCTGATGAGTTTCAAAGAAAATTCTGGGCTAATTAAAAGAACCATCGCTCAGGTAACTCCTAGTCCAATATTCAATCAAATAATTGAAGGTAATGAGGAACAGAAAGAGACTTGTTCCGTGAAAGTTTATTACCCAGATGCCAGAACGACTCAATGGTTCATTCTTCCGATTTATCATCCGACTCATACGGTCAATCCAAAAGACCAAACACTTTCACCTAATATCTACAAACCTCAAGATATAAAAAAAGACGAAGTCAAACTTTTCCCCTGCCCCGGAAAATCGGAAATCACTTGCGAGACTATTGATGGAGGTAGAAGTCGCATTTGCATAAAAGATACCCAAAATGGGACAAAAGAAGAAATCATCATCAATGGAAAATATAATTACACTCCACAACAAGTTCATAAATCTCGAAAAGGTTTTACTAACGAAATTGTCGGAGGTGCTTTTCTAAGTGAGGATGGTAAATTTTATTTACTGTTACAAATACCAGAGGACACTGCTACTGCCAAGAAGATAAGAACCTCTTCTATAATCGAATATATATCACCTGAATACCAAAAATACAATTGTTATGTCAGAGCGAGGGTTAGTCTTGAAAATCGAAGAGGTGGGGGATATGAATTGTATGAGCTTCCTGTTTATTTACCGCAATAAAGATCTTTATGAAAAATGTTATAAAAATATTATTGATAAGCAGTATTCTACTCATAGGAAATTGCTTTCATGTGTCAAGCCAAACAACGTACAAAAGTGGTTTTAACACAGAAACGGTAGTTGAATTAGCACAAGCCTGTTATTTCAGGAAATACCATCGGTATGCCGAAAATGTTCCTGAATTAATTATGTACCTCAACAAAGCAACAATTAATAGATCGAAGGTTTCGAGAGCATTAACTGATAAGGAACTGGAAAGCGGTATGACTCAAAAAAAAGCTATCGAATTAGGGTTAATAAAACTTGATTCGGTAGATGTCCTTCTTACAGATGAACTATTAGGCAAAGGTGAAACGACAAATGTATTAAGAGCCGACCAATCTCTCGCCGCCACTTTCAGCAAGGTTACTAAACGGATGAAAAAATACCCTACATCTACTCCACCGCCACCCCCACCTCCGCCAATGGATTCAACGGAGAGCGAAAAGGACAGTTCTTTCGATTCACTATCAACCACAACTCAGACAATAGAATCCTTTCCCTGTCCGACCATACTCCGACACCCGTCATATCAATCACGTAATGGTGGTTATATTGAATTGATGGGGATCGAACGATGGACAAACGCGACAGAAGTCAACTTGAAATTCTTCAAATATGGGAATGTGAATGGGCTATCCGTAGACAATAATTTTTACCTTACGGATAAAACCTATGGACGCAAGTATAAAGCCCGTTATGTAATGAATGTAGCTTATGATCCGGATTATACCTATATCAGCAAAGTAAAGAATGGGATGCTATATTTTCAGATCGTTTTTCCAGCTTTACCCGATGGTATCGGTTCGTTGGACCTGACCTGGCCTGGAAGCCAAGGAGGATTTGATTTCTACGATATCAATGTTCGCTCGTTGTTTAGCAAACCAGCCCCCTCTTCCTGTAATCTACCCCAAACAGGCTATGATATTTCAGAACCAAGACGCACGGCTTCAACCGTAAAAATCCAAATCAACCGGTATGATACCGACTATCAGTTCTATGACGGTATGCTGACAGTTTATAACAAAGATTTAGGAGGTTATGGATTTATTGATGACCAAGGCACCGTACGTACTAAATTCGAATGGTATTATCCTTCTATCCGCTTAGGGCATAAACCACAATTCGGAGGAGGATATTGCCTGGTTGCCAAACGAATCGATCAGGTTGAATACTGGTATATAATCGATAAGAACGGGAATGTTACAGCTGATCTAGGAAATAGAGTAGCTCGCGTTGTACCTTTCAACAAAGACGGATATGCCAACATAGTCCTCAAAGAAGGGGACGAATTCAAGGTAATGGTTATTGATGGACGAGGCCGGGAAGTATTTCCTCATCTGAGCAAGAAGCCAGTATATCCTTCGCTATATCCTTATATTCTGGATCCTTTTTATGAAGGCCTGGCTGCATTTAAAGACCAGTCGTCGGGCAATTGGGGATTTATAAACTCAACTGGAAAGGTTGTAATCCCTGCGCAATATGAATTTGTCGATAAGTTTTCAGAAGGATTGGCTGCTGTTCGTTTCAAAGCGATTAACTCACAGGCTTCTAAATGGGGATATATCGATCGTACTGGTAAAACCGTGATCGGCCCGATGTTTGAAAAAAAACCGGGCGGTTTCTCAGAAGGCTGGGCTGTAGTAACAAAGCGTAATGATAAACAAGTATTGATGGATAAAGCAGGTACAATTGTGTCTAGAGAATACAATAATATCATGCCATTTAAACAAGGCCGTTCGATTGTAGACGGATTATACGTGGTAGACCGCGACATGAATATTGTCAACGGGCCTTTTATCAATAGCGACAATTTCGGCCTCAAAATGTATCCGGAGTCTTACTGTCAGGGAATGTTCCGGGGTTATAGCTGGACTACCCGGTTTATTTTTCCGAATGGTTATTTCTATCCGCATACCAACGTTACAGAAGTATCAGACCATTTGCTCCATTACAAGGATACCCGTTCTAAGATTGATGGGTTTATCAATTACTTGGGATATATGATATTTGAGTTTGTGGAAAGTGAGTTTTGATAAAACAGAGAAATCTTACCAATTGAGAACACAATTAATTTTTAGTAAAATGAAAAATATACAGATTATTTTAGCAGTAATACTGGTTCTGACCTTAAGTTCATGTTCCGGTAAAAGTGGTCAATCAGACAAAGCAAGTGAAATATTCAAAGGTTCTTGGTTTAACAGTGAAGAACCATTCGTGGAAAACGCAGCTCCTTATTTTATGAATATAAACATAGACCTTCATGCAAAGACAATTGAGCACGACGGGGAAATGACTTATGGAGGCTTTTATGTGAACAACGGTTCTGATGAAGGAGGAGGAGACATCTCCTCCGTCCGATTGGATCAAAACAAAGCGTACATAAAATATATTGATCCAGCGGGACTGACCTATTCGGCTACATTAACTTATATTCCAGAAACCCGACAATTAAAATTCGAGGACGGAGGCATAGTAAAAAAAGGTAGTGAGGAAGAGGAAGATATCCTTTCAGGCAACTTATATGGTGAAGACCATAGGGCTATTCCTTCTGAGCTAGTATTAGATGCCTTGTTACCTCACCCACGGTCTGCACGAAAAGGATTGGGTATCTATGGAAATGTCAATAAAGTAACAGAAGACAACGGGAATGTCATAGAGTTTGACAAGATTGGAAATATCCTAAAAGAAGTTAGCAATAACGGCGAATATACGAAGACCTACGAATACGTAGTCCCATATAAAAAATATATGGTAAATGGTTCTGGCCCTTATACTATCACATATAGTGATCTTAAGCGAAGTGATACAAATCAAAATTATACAGACGATTTTGTAGAGTATATTTTCGATAACCAAAATCGAATAATAGAGTACAAAACACTCGTGTGGCCGGGATTTGGCACATGGACATTCAATTATATCGGGGAAAATATACTTCCTGACAGTATGCAGGTACACACTTACGATGAATACGGCACCTATCTTACGATGGATAGGTATGAGTATCTGGATGTAGACGAACAAGGGAATTGGTTGAAACGGAAAGTAACCCGAACAAAGAAAAATTCAGGAACTGATGAAAACTTTGAAAACGACTACACAGAAACCCACACAGATCCCCCTTATATCGAAACACGAATCATTGAATATTTCTAAAAATCCGCATACACCAACATCCGGCACCGCTTGCAATCGAAATGCAGCCGGAGCCGGGTGTCTTTATATAAAAGATAATAAGGTTCCTTATAAGGTGATTTCTCTTTCTGGTAAGTTGGGCACCATCCCATGCTATACCGCAAGCAATGCTTGCTAAACATCAACGGAACATCTTTCTCCGGCTTTAATTCGAAAGCATCTGCAACCGTCTCTACTCCATGCGCCTTATAAAAAGCTTCCGCCCGGCTATTTGATACATTCCCCAGATAAGTCAACTGGCGTTCCGGAAAAGGAACCTCTTCCGCAGGTTCAACCTTACGCGAGAGTTCACGCTGATAACGGATCATACGATCTGACTGCAACTTCTCTACGGCCTTGCGACGCATATCCGCCAGAAGAGACGACGGGACGAACCAGTTTTCCCCCATTCCTATATGTACTTCCGATGCTTCAAACGGCGTGTTCCCCAATTTGGCAAGTTGCGTCCGGATATTGTCGGCCTGGTCACGACGTGCCAGCTCTTTATCGAACGGCTCGGTCAGCATCACACGTGCTCCCGTTTCATCTTCCATCACCAATGTAAAACCGAAAGGATTATCCAGGAATTCGATCTTTACAGCCAGCTTACGTTCGGCAGAAGGTTTCGCCAACTGCTTTTCAAAAACCTGGTCAAAGTTACGATACAAAGGCGTCTTGGGCTTTATATCCGGCATATCCAACGGAAAGACACGATTCGCCTCTACCCTGTTGACACGAAACCCTTCCAACTCACCGCGACTATTGAAGAATACCAAGCCATCCCCATTATTCAGTTGCTTCACTCCGGCGATGGTAAACGAATTGCCTTTCAGTTCCTTGACGGTTCCGACAGGTTCACCTAACGATTTCGGAGTATTGAAAGCTGCTATATCTTTTGTACGTTCATGCAGGAAGAAAGGAGTAAATCCCCGGTTGAAACTTTTCTCGGCTACCGGCTCAAACTCATAGGTACTCTTACCCGCCGATGCACGGCAATATTCCGGACGACGTGCTAGGATAGCATCCAGTTTCTTCCGGTAATAAGCCGTTATATTCTTTACATAAGTGACATCTTTCAAGCGCCCTTCTATTTTAAAAGAAGAAGCACCCGCATCCAGCAGGGCTTCCAGTTGGTCGGAACGGTTCATATCCTTGAGTGATAACAAATGTTTGTTATGAACGATCTCCGTCCCGTTCGCATCCACCATCGAATAAGGCAACCGGCAATATTGCGCACACTCTCCCCGGTTTGCGCTTCGCCCGCTCAAAGCCGCGCTCAGATAGCACTGCCCGCTGTAACTCACACATAATGCGCCATGCACAAAAACCTCCAGCGGGACAGAGACCTGTTCCGATATGCAACGAATCTCATTCAACGACAATTCACGCGCCAGAACCACCTGTGTAAAACCGGCCGCCTCCAGGAACTTCACCTTTTCAGGCGTACGGTTATCCATTTGTGTGCTGGCATGCAGCGGGATAGGCGGCAGATTCAAGCGAGTGATCCCCATGTCCTGTACGATCAGAGCATCAGCTCCTGCCAGATAGAGTTGCCGGATCAGTTGCTCCGCTTCCGGCAATTCTTCTTCCCGCAGAATGGTATTTAAAGCCACATAGATACGGGCATTATATAAATGAGCATATTCACAAAGAGCACGAATATCCTCCAACGTATTTCCGGCAGCGGCACGGGCCCCAAACTTCGGCGCACCGATATACACGGCATCAGCCCCATGATTAATGGCTTCAATACCACAGTTCAGATCTTTAGCCGGCGATAATAATTCTATGCGGCGGGGTTTTATTGACATATTGTTATTTCTGATTTATCAAAAAAGTACAACTCACAAAACAAATTCGCGCATTGCCTCCGGTTGCCAGCCACGGTAAACAGCGGCTAGCAGGCGTAAGCGAGTGTTACCGGTGCTACTGAGTATCTTCTCGTCAGTAGCGTAACGGTGCAATTGTTTTTCGGCTTCCTGCAATAAGGCTTCCACATCGGTTGTCGTATCATCCCGTTTCAGGAATTTCAACTCTACCAGATAGGAATATTGCATATCCGGATAGTTTGCCAGGTTGGGCATCAGGTAAAGATCGGAGAAACCACGGCCCGCTTCAAACTCAGGCCAGATAATAAAGTAATCCGTCAACCCCATATAAGCAACCATCAGTGTTTTAATGGTCGACTCCTGATAGATCACATCACGAAGAACCGCTTTCTTATCAACCTGACGGGCAAAAAAGTCCAAAGCAGCTTCCCACTCCCCGAAATAAGCCATACGCCGCATCCGGTCGGACAAGTCCATAAAAGGAAAAACGACCGACTCACGTTCTTTCATCGCTTCCACCAGATAACTGTAAATCTGTTCGCGGACGGCCAGGTTGGGTACTTTCATGATCGTTTCGCCATATTCCATCCGGTCATAAGTCAGCAAGCCGAAATAGTAAAGCAGTGAGGTAAAGTTACCCGGATCGGCCAGGTTCTCTGCTGGAAAACTGTCTTTTATCACGTTTCCGTTCACTTCGCCAGTATCGATCAACTTTGTAATGACCGAACAACCTTCTTCCTGCATCCTGTCGATACGGATAAAATGGCGCAATTTGCTGTAATCCGTCCGGATATTACGGTCGACCATTTCGGAAGGCGGACGTTTCCTCTGCAAATAATTATTCAGGAAATAGAGCACCATATCCGAATTATACATCGTTTGCCCGATACATTCTTTGGCAAAACAGTAATTATCGTACCAGGGTTTCATCATCCGGACAATATCATCGATAGAATCGACCAGCATACCTTCCGATTGGTAATAAGATAACATCTCATGCAGTTCCGATTCGCTGAAACCGACCATCGAATTAAACCGTTCATCTGTCGTTATATTCGTCCCGATATTGAAACCACTCGTCACGTCATCCAACGTTACAGGCGACACACCGGTAATGAACATTCGTTTCACAGGGGCTTCCGCTCCGGTGGTAACACCTTTTACCACATTAAAAAATGAGCGATAGAAACCTGAATCGTGCGTCAAAGAATGATACACATCATTTCCTTTAGAGGATAATATCGTATTGGTAAAATTATCGTATTCGTCGATCAGCAAGTAGATAGACAACCCTTGTTCTTTGGCACACAGGCAAATATATTCCAAACGTCCGGCAGCCTCCGGAATCAATTTTAGCTGTTCCTGGAAATCAGGTTTAAAATAAGAAGCATATACGCTGGCAAAATACGCTGTTTCCAGACTGATATGCCGGTTGAAGGCAGCTTCCAGTTTATCGTCCGTAGCCCTTACCATGCTGAAATTAAAACGTAAAACCAGGTATTTACCCTGTTCAGCAGTCGGATGCTTGCCGATGTATTGATTGCCGAACAGTTCCTCAAAACGGTCGGCATATTTCACATCGTAATAGCAGTTAAGCATATTCAGGAACAACGATTTCCCGAAACGGCGCGGACGGATCAGAAACAGGAAAGCTGCTGTCTTTTCCAGATCTTCAATATATTTCGTCTTATCCACATAGTAAAAATCTTCTGTTACAATACGAAAATAATCCGTTAATCCGTAAGGTATTTTCTTTGCCATATATACTCTTTATTTAATCGTTTCGTCAGCCCCTTTCGGTAGCAATATTTACAAACTCCCCAAATTCTTTATATCCTCAATATTGAACGGAGTTGCCTGGTAAACGTAATAGTTCAGCCAGTTTGTGAACAACAGGTTCGCATGGCCGCGCCAACGGACTACAGGGCCCTGGGCCGGGTCGTTGTTGCGGTAATAGTTGTGGGGAACGGAAATAGGAAGGCCTTTATTCAGGTCGCGGATATATTCATCGCTCAACGTATAAGGCGAATATTCGGAATGGCCCGTAATATAAAACTCACGTCCGCCGCGCGACATCGCCATATAAACGCCCGACTCCTCGCTCTCCGAAAGAAGCGTCAACTCCGGCACCTTCCGGATATCTTCGCGACGTATTTCGGTATGACGGCTGTGAGGCACATAAAACTCATCATCGAACCCTCGGAATATCGGCAGATAAGGCTCACGCAACGTATGCCGGAACACACCGAACATCTTTGCCGGCAAATCATATTTAGGCACACCATAGAAATGATACAATCCCGCCTGCGCCGCCCAACAGATATATAATGTAGAGGTTACATGCGTACGCGCCCAGTCGAAGATCGTCGTCACCTCTTCCCAGTAACTGACATCTTCAAAAGGCATCTGTTCTACCGGAGCGCCGGTAATGATCATTCCGTCGTAATAATCTTTCTCTATATCGTCGAAGTCTTTATAAAACTCCTGCATATGTTCGATCGGAGTATTCTTTGGGGTATGGCCCTTTATCTTCATAAAGTCCAGCTCCACCTGCAAAGGGGTATTACTCAACAGACGGATCAAGTCTGTCTCTGTCGTGATCTTCAACGGCATCAGGTTCAGCACTACGACACGTAGCGGACGAATATCCTGGGATGATGCACGCAAGGAATCCATCACAAAGATGTGTTCCTTCTTCAGAAGCTCGATAGCGGGTAAATTCTTTTGTAAATTTAATGGCATTGCAATTCCTCTCTATTTATTTTTCAGAAGTACAAACTTAAACAAAATATACGATTCGGTAGCGTATCCCAGACAAGATTTTTTTATTACGACTTTACTCTTTCTGAAGGGGAAAAATAAATTCGAAGAACAAACAACAGACTTTTTATATAATAGTTCTTAATGAACTAATCTTTTATTAACCGCCACAAATATAGGAAGAAATATTGATATACAAAGAGTATAACAATTTATTTCATTATAAATAAAATCACTCAAAAGCATACCCGATTAACTATTTTTCAGATTCTGAGTATTGATTTATAAGACTTTGGATATTCATAACTTACCATAGTTTATTAAGAACTATGATAAAATACATTCATTATGGCAACAAACGATCCTAAAAAACACAGCATTACCGGCAATCTAGTAGCAAATATGCTGACAGAGCGTGAAGATGATTATACTTTCAATGTCACCTACACAGCCAATCGAACAATCAAAGACCTTTGCAAATTGGCCGCCAAAGGTAAAAGTAAATTCACAGCCTCCGAACTAGAAAATGCCTACAACGATCTTGAGGAACAGGCAAAGATAGAATTATTCAATGCCGCTACTGTCGAGTTCGGTCTTGCCAACAATTCATTAGGCGTTGACGGTTCATTTATCGGACCAGGGGCTAAGTTCGATCCTAACCGCAACAGCGTCACACTGCGCTGTTCCCCACGTGCCATATTAAAAGAAGAGCTGGAAAGTATCAGTGTCATAGTCGGTCAGGTATCGGAAGGATTGCCAACCATTACCAAAGTAACCGATGTAGTCACAGGCGAAGTAAATGGCCGGATCACCCCGGGCGGCAGTCTCAATGGCGAAGGAAAGCGCGTACGTATTGTCGGTGAAGAAGGCAAAACCATCGGTTTCTTCTTTATCAAGACAAGCGACGAGACCGAAACGGCCGTTCCTATGACAGCCCTTTCGCGCAACGATCCTTCCTACTTCTCTTTTATCATTCCCCAACTAGCCGATGGAACCTATTATCTGGAAGTAGCTACCCAGGCGGGAACCAACAGCAAGACACTGGTAAAAGAAGTGCGGCGCAACCGTTTTCTCTATGTCCTCACTGTCGGCAACGGCGGAAGCGATCGCCCCGAAATAGAATAATACACTCTACCCTCTTTGACGGTCATCGTCAACGATCGTTGACGGCGACCGTCAAAGAGAACCGACGACAACCGTCAACACGGGTTGATGCCCTCCGTCAAAAAAACATTCGAATACGCAATTAAAAGTAAACAATTTTCTCAGACTTATGAATAAATCAGACTTAGCCAACCATGTGGCGAAACGCTTGCATATCAGTCATAGCGATAGTCTACGCTATCTAAACACACTGATAGAAGAGGTGGAAGCGATTCTGGCCGGGAACGAATATCTCACGATACAGAATTTCGGTACCTTTTCACCCTGGCACCAAACGGCACGTCCGGGGCGGAATCCGAAAAACGGAACTATTCATGAGATACCGGCACGTACCAGCGTGAAATTCAAACCCGGAAAAAGAATGCTTGAAAAGCTGAACCCGACGCTCCGAGCCATCGCCTGCCTGCTATACCTGTCGGTCATGGCGGGATGTTCCGTCGAAGAGCAACCGGCAACCGGGGAATGGATTCCGGTAGAGGTCAACATAGGCGGCATCGAGCAGATAGAGGTCAGCCCGATGGGGACGAAAGCCTGGGATACCGAGCTACCTCCCATCGTTAAAACAAAGTTTAATACAGGCGATGAGATCAAGCTGACTTATACACTGGACGGCACCCCTGTAACCGAACCCTTTGTATTAAACGCCGAGGGAAAGTGGGAAAAAAAAGACGGCACTACATTCTTTCTCCCTGCAACCGCAGACAACAGCGCCCCGGTGAAGATAAAAGCGGAATACGGTACCCCGATACCGGACAATCCCGGTTATAGCACTGAGGAATACCTGATTGCCGATGCAGTTACGACTTACGATTCACACTATTATAATTGCAATTTCGGCCAGTTCAAACGTCCGGCAGATTATACCTGTTTATATATAAAAATCCTGATCCTTAATCCTCCCATTCAGGCGGGCGACAGAACTTTATATTTCACAAATGCTAAATTCTACACTACCCCAGACTGGACGGGAGGAGGAGAAACGACACCCGTGTTTCCGATTACCGATGAAACCATCAATGTATTTTACAAAGGTTCCTTTACAGCCTACGGTGTCTATCTGACCCCGATGGAGTCAGGTACACACGACGATATAGATATCCCGTTGTTCAACGCATATGACGAGAGTACTTATATAGAATTCAATTCCGGTATCATCACCCCGGTTCAATTAATAATTCCATTCACGCCTGAATCATGAAGTTTTACTACCTGTCTATCATCATCCTGCTGACAGTAAGTTGTTCGAACGAACTGGCAGAGAAACCGCATGCCGGAGGAACTCCCATCGGTATCGGAGAGATCAGCACACGCGCCGACGGAACGCCCACGTGGGTGTGGCTGCAAAACGATCAGTTGACCGCAACCGTCAACGGCCTGACAGCCGTCTACACCCGTATTGGCTCCGGAGGATGGACATGCGGCAATACAGGTTTCACCAAGGAAGCG
>OKXB01001305.1_pt1 | contig 25274 bp, 19 predicted proteins | sample 1601731 | NCBI WGS metagenome assembly OKXB01 (sample SAMN04414077, study PRJEB24778) | human gut metagenome | material: faecal | host: Homo sapiens
CGGGTATACCCGACTGCTTATGCTCAACTTCCGCAAGCGAAAAGTCTTGACCAACACTTACTGTCCTGAGAATCTTATAGCCCTTTATTAACACATCGGGCATTGTAGAACATTTTTCGTTCTCTTTGCCCTCTTTTTTTTCTCCCATTCCACAATCTTTGACGTAGAGCGAAGATATTCGCGGAAAGTACAAATGGGTCGTGTACTTTTACGACATACAAAAAGATGTCAGAGCAAAAAAATTGTTTGTAGATAAACTTTCTGCCGACGCTTTCTATGAGGAAAAATCTTTTGTCGAAAATCGGCTTGGAGTCGAAGCAAACAATATTTCGATAGAGGACAGGCGCGATTTACTCGAGGCAAAACGCCTACTTGAACCATTCGATCTGCCTTTTATAGATGCCGTAAGATATTATGTCAGCCTGTCAAAGGAGGCAATATCGCTAAAGACAACGTTAAAGCAAATTGTCGACGACTACAAAAAAACAGACAACGCGAAAAAATCTTCCGTTTCGTTGCGACGTGCTGTTGAAGTATACGAAAACTCAAAGCAAGGGAATGGTCTAAACGAAAACTATTCTTGCAAAATCGCAAACTTTCTTGAACGTTTTTGCGAGACGTTCGGCGATAATACGATAGTTTCAAGCATATCCTGCGAGCAAATCGAAACGTGGATAAACTCGATGAAAAAGCGCGTTTACGCCGATTCGCCAGATGAGATGCTCAACGGCGGCGCAATGAAAGTTTATGTCGATACAGACATTCCCGTTTCGTCCATCACAAAGAACGGCTTCAGGAGCATTCTGTTCACGTTTTTCAAATTTTGCCGAATGCGCGGGTGGATAAACGAAAACCCAGTCGAGCGCATTCCCTCCATTCGCGAAAAACTAAAAACGCCGAAATTCTACAAGGTTGAGGAAGTCGCAAATATGCTTTCAAAGACCGAGCCGTTAAGCGACGTTAGGGCGTATCTTGCAATAGCCGCTTTCGCAGGATTAAGGCGCAGGGAAATCGAACGCCTTACTTGGGACAAGATAAAACTTCCCGACCGAGAAATCGTGATGGACAACGAGGTGACGAAAACCGGCGCACGGCGCATCGTAAAAATTTCCGAAAATCTGGCAATGTGGCTTGCACCATATTCTGATAAGCTCAATACGAAAAATCATATCGTAGAACAAAACTTCGTAAAGCAGCTTAATGCCTTCAGAATAGCAAACGGGATAAAATGGATAAACAACGGCCTGCGACATTCCGCCGCGACCTACTATCTTGCATTGACCCGAAATGCTGCTATGACAGCGGAACAAATGGGGCACGCAGTCGATGTTTTAAAACAGCACTACAACGGCCTTGCCAGAGAAAAAGAAGCCAAGGCGTATTTTGATATAAAGCCATCTGCTCTTTAAAATAAAAAGATTAACCGTCTTTTCAAAAATTGTGAATTGACTAATCAACCTCAATCTGCATTATGTTTCCGCATAATTAAATTTTCCCCGCCCCTGTAGTTCAACGGATAGAACGGGCGTTTCCTAATCTCTCTTTGATTGCATTCATATCCGCCTTTCTTGTGTTTTGTATTTTACTGTTTTTTTAATAAGTTATAAATATGAAAATTTGGAAATTTTTGCGCATATTTGCGTATTATAAAATGCTTAAACGCCTGTAAAAAACCCGTATTTTTGCGCATTTTTACGATAAAACCCTTACCAAAATCTGACCAATCATTTTGACGATTTAGGGCTCTGATTCTCACTTGCAGGCCCTCCCATATTTATACTTCCAGTGGGCGATTGCAGTGCTTGTAGAGCTGTATAATTTGCCTCCTGCGCGGGAGCTATCCGTGTCATTGAGAATCTGCAAAATTACTTCATCGCGCCCCATAACGCTTAAGACATTTTTTAGTTCCTCAATTTTTGATAACTGCTCAAGCAAGCCGTAAACCCAATTCTGCTTGCGGTTAGTCTGCTTGGAAATTTCAAATTTAGCAGAACGCTTTGAGCCAAATATCTCGTCCCAAATTCTGTTGGGAATGCGCTGATGATTGTTGTACTTGTCGTCGGCAAAATATCCGTCTAAACGAACCTTTCTCAAGCGATGCTCAAAATAGTCCTTAGAAACCACAGCCCATTTCCCTACCGCCTTCTTTGGCAACCCAAATAGTTCCACCATCTTAGCGGTAATTTCAACCTTCTCAAATCCTTCAGCCGAAATCTTCGTCCTGCTTATCATCATACCCTGTCCCGTTATGGCATCTATACTACCACATCACGACAAAATGCACAATATTTTTATTTGTTATTTTTTAGGTTATATTCTCTAGGGTTACTACTTGTCTGCTTTAGGTTTTTTCACGTGCAGAGAAAAAAATTCATACATTCTCTGAATCGTATAACATATAAAATATTATTACTCATTTACATTTTACGCCTTAATTGACAATATATTATCAATTAGATCTAAAGTGTAAATATTCTTATCAAATCAGAATATTTGTCTCTACTTTAATTTTGCATTTATGCCATTCTTTATGGCATCCCAATCCAAAGACTCAGTTAAATGGCACCAAGATAAGCGAATAGTACCTCTTATAAGTTCATCATCTAATCCCATTCCTTGTAAAACATGGCTTGGCTTATATGAGCTAGATGTACATGCAGAGCCATTGGATATTGCCGCAATACCTTTTAATGCTAGAATAATAGCTTCCGAATCAATACCTCTAAATCCGATAGATAATGTTGTATTAACACAGTGCGTTTGATCTCCAATTACGATTCCACCTATTGAGGTCAAGCGCTCAATCGCTTTTTCCTTTTCTTGCTCGTTGAAAATATTGTGTCTTTTATGATTTTTTACTAAAAGTTCACTTGCCAATCCTAAAGCAGCTATTAGTGAAACCGGTTGAGTACCGGGCCGTACTCCTCTTTCTTGTCCGCCGCCAAAAAACAATGGTGTAATTGGAGCTCTGCGGTACGAACGTTTACGCATTATGAGCGCACCGATTCCCTTCGGTGCGTATATTTTGTGCCCACTTACTGAAATAAAATCTATACGCTTATTACGTAACAAGTTTAGTTCTTTGCAAAATCCTTGTGCTGCATCTGTATGAAGATATGCCTCGGATCCCTCTAGTATATCACATACTTCTTTTAGCGGTTGAATAACCCCTGTTTCATTATTAACATGCATAATCGAAACTAATAAGGTATCGGATCTTAGTTTTTTCTTTAGCTCTGATGGAGAGATTCTTCCGTTCTTATTGGCATGTAGATATTCGATATTAAAACCTTTTGTTGCCAAATATTTCAACGGCTCTAATACTGCTTTATGTTCGATATTTGTCGTGATAATATGTTTCTTATTGGAAGAAACTCCATAGTCTGCTAATCCCAAAATTGATATATTATCACTTTCAGTTGCTCCGCTCGTAAAAAAAACTTCATCGTCGGAGCAATCGACTACAGATGCGATTTGTTCTCTTGCTTTATCAACAGCTTTTTTTGCTTCTACACCGTAAGAATGAGTTCTACTGCCAGCGTTTCCATACAAATCTTTAGTATATCTTATAAGAATATCCAAAACTTCAGGTTCAATTGGCGTTGTTGCATTACAATCTAAATATATTTCTCTTTTTGACATAGTATGCTATAAAATTTAACATAATTTTCTTGACTATATATATGAGTATACTAGTTTCCATATACTATGAGTCAAGGAAAACCATTACAAAAAAAATTTGCCTGTAAGGAAATCCCTGTGATTAGGGGCGTTCAAGCAGGCAAAGAGTATTATACCACAATGTGTACATTAGATTTTGTATCAAAAAATTTCCATTTTCCTCCTATTGGGATTCCCGAAGAAAAAATAATACAGAGAAAATACAATAAAGCTCGTATCCCTAAAATCGCTAGCTATCTTGTAAAATATGCGAATGATTACATTTTGCCACCAATAATAATTTCAATAGATGGCACTGTAGAATTTCATCCCTTGACGGAATTGGCCGACAACCAACAAATAGGTGTCTTAAGAATATCAGAAATGGCCAATTTTTTTATTAATGATGGCCAACATCGATGCGGAGCGATTAAACAAGCGGTACAACAAAAAGAATCTCTCAAAAGAGAAACGTTACCTGTTATTTTCTATGTCGATAAGGGTATAAAAAAAGCACGACAGATGTTTTCGGATTTAAATGGACATCCCATTAGACCTAATCAAAATATTAATATAACATTTGATAGTAGAGAGTTTATAAATGAACTTACAAGGACTTTGATTGCGGAACTTCCATTGTTTTCCGAACGAGTAGAAATGTTCCTGGCAAGTTGCGCTAAAGGTTCTTCAAAGATATTCACTATCACATCCGTTGCAAATGCAAATAGAGTTTTAGTAACAGGGTTAACGGATGCGTCTGAAGCAAAATCTGTATGCTTAGAGTTCTGGAATGTTCTTCAACGGGCACTCCCAGAGCTTAATGACTTGATTAAATCTAGAAATAACTTAACAGCAAAGCATATTAAAGAAAATTATTTCTACGTATATGCTATCGCATTACAATCTATTGCTGTCGTTGCTGCGGAACTAAGAAAATCAGATCCCCATAATTGGACACATCGTTTAGAAAAAATATCAAAAATAAATTGGAAGCGCGATAATTCCGAATGGGAGGGTAGAGCTATGTCGGGAGGGAAACTGACCACAGGAGCAAATCATCCGACTCTTACTATTAATTTAATAAAAACTAGACTTGGGTTACCATTAAATGCTTCTGAACAAAAAGTAGAAAAACAATTTAAACGTACAAATGTCTAAAGAAAAATATTCAGTATTTTCAGAAATCGGAATAAACGATTTTATTCCGAATCTCTTAGAAGAGATCAAAGAATTATATCTCGAGGATACAACGCCTTGGATTATTGGATATAGTGGCGGGAAAGATTCCTCAACAATAGTCCAATTAGTCTGGATGGCTATTTCAGAGCTTCCAGAATCCGAACGACACAAACCTGTACATATAATAACTACTGATACTCAAGTCGAGAATCCTGTAGTTTCGGCATGGGTCGCAAGATCCCATGCATTGATGTTAGAAAACGCAAAAAAATTTAACTTACCCATAATCCCGCATAGGCTATTTCCTTCGAGAGAGAACTCTTTCTGGGTAAACCTTATCGGGAAAGGATATCCAGCTCCTCGTAATAAATTTAGATGGTGTACAGATAGATTAAAAATAGCAGCCTCTAATACATTTATTAATTCGGTTGTAAAAGACAATGGGCAAGCGATGTTATTGTTAGGTACTAGAAAATTTGAGAGTCAAGCTCGAAGACGTGTAATGTTAAAACATGAAAAAGGACGCTTTAGAGATAGGATAAGCCCCAATTCTTCAATGCCGGGCACATTGGTTTATACTTGTATCGAAGATTGGTCTAATGATGATGTGTGGATTTTTTTGATGCAATACAAGAATCCTTGGGGGTTTGACAATAAAGAATTATTAACAATGTATCAAGGCGCGTCATCTGGTGGAGAATGTCCACTTATAGTAGATGCTTCAACTCCGAGTTGCGGAGATAGTCGATTTGGTTGTTGGGTTTGTACGATTGTAGATAAAGATAAATCAATGCATGCAATGATACAAAACGATACGGAAAAAGAATGGATGTACCCGCTTCTAGAATTTAGAAATAAGTATCTTGATTTCAGGCCATCTGATGGAAATAAAGAAGAACAAACTGACAGGTCTCGCAGAGATTTCCGCAGAATGGGGGGTAATATTACTTTATATAAAGGCAGAGCGGTACACGGACCGTATACCCAAGAGGCTAGAATAGAACTACTAAAAGAGTTGTTAAAGGCCGAAATTGCGATGAAAGAAATTGCGAACGAAAAAGGAATTTCCGAAGCTAAAAACATTGAATTGATAACATTCCAAGAACTTGAAGATATCAGACGTATTTGGGTTTTTGATAAACACGAAATAGAAGATGTCCTTCCTGAAGTTTATTTTCAAGCTACAGGCAAAAAATATAAAGGTAAAGCGCTAAATGAAAAAAATTATTTTTCAAAGAATGAATTATCCATATTGAAAAATATATGCGAAAATCCTTTGGAATATGAAATGATAAGAGACCTTTTAGATATTGAGAGAAAATATCGAACAATGAATAGACGTTCCGGATTATTTAGTGCCATAGACAAAGCTATCGAACGAAATTTTTTTGAAAACGAAACTGACGCTGTAAATCATTCTAAGCAAAAGTTAAAATTAAAAGAAGACATTTAATAGAGATATGATATTTGAGGAGCTTAAATTAAAAAATTTTGGGATCTATAAAGGAGAGCAAATTATAGATCTGAGCATAAAAGATACCAATAAACCTATCATACTCATAGGGGGATTAAATGGATGCGGGAAAACCACTTTCCTAGATGCCATACAGTTGGTTCTATATGGTAAAATAGCAAAACTTTCCAATTCACATAAATCCTATGACGAATATCTCAAGGATTCTATACATAAAAATGAAAAACAAGCTTCCATTGAACTCCTGTTTTCGGCCTCTATTTCAGGAGAAATTAATGTTATCAGAATAATTCGTAGCTGGTCTCTTTTGCCTAATGAAAGTATTCATGAAGTTTTTTCTGTAATCAGAAACGACAAAGAAGACAAAATTATGGCAGAAAATTGGCTTGAACAAGTTGAGATTTTCATCCCATTAGGGATTTCAGATTTATTCTTCTTCGATGGAGAAAAGATCGAAAATTTTGCTCACTTTAAAAGAGCTAAAGAAATACTAAAAACGGCAACGTATGCATTGCTAGGAATCGATATCGTTGAAAAGCTAAAAATCGATTTAATAAAGTACGAGCAAAAATTGACCTTGGGCGATAACTCTACAAAGAGTAATAGTAAAATTTCTCAAAAATTAAAAGAGATCGACGAGAAAAAGTTGCTTATAGAAAACTTATTTCAATCAAAAGCATCTACCGAGACAAGAATTGATGTTTTACGTAACGAATTAAACGAAATAAATAATGAATTTAGGCAAGTCGGCGGAAATATTTATGAGAAAAAATCTGCAATTAAACAAGAGATTGCAGAATCTAAAGCTAAGCTCGCCGAATTAGAATTAAATATGCGTTCTATGGCATCTGGCGTTTTGCCACTTGTTATGCTCAAAACAGAGATATTTAATCTTATTGAATCTTGTAATGAGGAAGTTTTAAATAAGAATTTAGACTCAATTAACCCCATTTTAGTTGAGAGAGACAATAAAATTCTAGAACTTATCTCCTTGGCTTCTAAAGATATTGTAAATAAAGTTAAATTATTCTTAGAAAATGACAGGAAGAAACGTTTAAAGAAATCTACTGTTAGATATGGCTTTTCCGATGAAGACGCAAAGTGCTTTAGTAAATTTTCCCATCAATTAGTTTACTCTATAAATTCAGAGATTAATGAGATTTTATTTAGATACGATAGCGAAAGAGAAAAACTATTATCCTCAGAAGAGAAGGTAACCTTGGTTCCAGATGACGATGTAGTGTTAGAGTTAATAAAAAGAATTTCTACGAAGGAAATTGAAATTGTTAAGGAAGAGTCTATATTAAAGTCTAAGACGCTGAATTTACATGCGGAAGAAAATGCATTGGCAAGACTAGAATCATCTTATAATGCGTTAAAAGATGAATTAATAGATAATGAAATAACAGCCCTTGATGTAAAGAGAAAGCTCATCTATACCAAAAATATTTTACCTAAAATTGATCTGTTTAAAGATAAATTAATAGGTAATATATTGCAACGTTTGGAACTTGAAATACTAGATTGCTTTAACAGGGTAATTAGGAAAAAGACTCTTGTGAATATGATAAAAATAAATAAAACTGACTTCTCTATAAAACTTCTGGCAGCAAATGATACGGAAATAAAGCAATCTAGATTATCCGCAGGGGAACGCCAAATATTAGCTACGTCTATATTATGGGCACTAGCTAGGCTGTCTGGCCGTATTATTCCCAATATAATAGACACCCCACTTGGAAGATTAGATTCAAAACACAGATCAAATCTTTTGGAAAATTACTTCCCTAATGCTAGCCATCAGATAATTTTACTGTCTACAGATGAAGAAATAAATGAAGATTACAGTGCGAAACTGGAAAAATTTATATCACATAAGTATATATTGAACTATAATTCAATCGAACACTTTACGACAATTGAAAAAGGATATTTATTCTAATGGACATTTTAATAGATAACATTAAACTATCAAACTCCTCTAAAGAACAGCTGATAAAGATGAAAAAAATAACTGGAGTAGAGAATTGGAATATTCTGTGTAGATGGGCTTTTTGCCTATCTTTATCCGAGAAGGAAGATCCAAAACTTTTAAAGATCCCAGCTGACAGTAATGTTGAAATGACCTGGAAAACCTTTGCAGGAGAATATTCAGAATTCTATTACGGATTGCTTATGCAAAGAGCAATTAATACAAGGATTGAAATAACAAAAGAAAATATGATAAAGCTTTTGAGAATACATATTTCTAGGGGACTATCTTATCTTATTGCACGAAGAGATATATCCGATATTGCAAGTTTGTTACGATTAGTAAAAAACACAAACGATAAGATCCTATAACTATATCTTAAAATTAGTGTCTAATGGTTCTGTGTCTTCTGTCATTTCTTCAAGCACAAATTTTTTAAGTTCTGTAATTGATGATCTAGATAGTTTATCGTGAAGAATTTTTAAACCTCCATTCGCATACTCCTCAAAGATCCTAATACGGTATTCTTCTTTCTCATCGCTATCTTCAAGAGAAGACATGTCTCCATTTGACTCGCACAGAGCCATCATATAAAGAATACCTCTCCAATGTAAATTAGTTCTGCGAAAGACATCCTCCTTTATTGGATCTCCAGCTCCTTTTGAAGAAAGAGGTATTCGTTCTCCATTTTTAAATCCTACAGAAGCGGCAAAAATTAATGCATTTGTAAGTTGCCCAAAAATATTATCTTTTAAAGATTCTAAAACCTCTTCTTTATCGCCCGAACGTTTAACTCGTATGTCTTTCATTATTATTTACCCTCCGTTATATCTACAATTTTAGTATATTCCATTCCAGAACCATCATCAATATATTGCGTTCTTTCAACCCCACAGATTGATATTACTTTTGGATGTTCAGGATTTTTAATTTTACCGTTATATTGTAACAAATATCTTTTGCCTACACGCCCAGACGATTTTAGCGCCGTTTCAACTTCTGATCTCCATTGCGTTGGCGAAACCATGATTATAACTTGTGGCGCTATTTCTGGAATCCATTTCGCAACTCCTTTTCGGAAAGTTTCACCTAATTGGCCGAATGGAGAATCCATAACCAGAGGATATATTTCATTATCTGTGTCTCGAACAATAGAAGTATCAATATCTCCTCTCTTACGAACAAGCGAAACAAGGCTTGCAATAAAAACTAAAGACATCAATTGACCTTCGCCTGTACTCATACCAACATCGCTTCTAGATGATGCTATTGGCTTGGTCATTTTCAAAAGATAATCTTTTGTGATTTCAATTTCATAATCTTTTGTAATTATTTTGTTAAAATGTTCTTTTATTTCATCATTTAAGAAATTCCGTAATTCACTCGTTTCAATCTCAAGAATTTGACGAAACAAATCCCTAACTTGAATGGCAATTTCATAGTTCTGCTTTGCTACTTGTTCCTTTGAACTTTTGGTTTGGGCTTTTTTAATTTCATCATCTTTGCGAGCTAAATCTTGTTTTATGACTTTAATTCGTTCTTCAATTGCACCTGTCTCTTTAATTTTTGACTCTTTTTTATCGAATAACCTTTGTCTTGAGTTTTCAATAGAACTTATTTCTTCATCCTCGCGTTGTCCAATTTCTTTATGGATCTCATCAAGTCTATTATTATTTTTTTCTATTCTGTATTCAATATCGTTCAAATCTTCTACAATAGCACGTAATTGAGTTTCGGCGGCATTTTTTTGCGCAGATAAAGCTCCTATCGCTGTATCTATAGAAGCAATAGCTACATCTATTTTAGGCGGATTTGCTTTGTCTAGAAGCGATTTTACATTTTTATACCATTCCGAATCCTTATCCAACGCTCTTCCACATATGCAAACATTTTTTTCCAATATTTCCAATAAGAATTGCTTATCCACGCGAGATGGAAGCTTTCCCTGAGTTCTTAGATCTCTAATTATCTTTGATGATGCTTCAATTAACTTTGATGTAAAAATGGAATAAGCATCTTCCACTAAACACTTTTTTAAAATTTCATTCTTCTGACGTATTTCTTTATCGAATCTTTCTAATTCATCAAGTAATCTAGCTCTCTCTTCTTGCTTATCTTTAAGATCTTGTATTGCACTTAATTTCTCGTCATGCCATGTTATTTCTCTGGTTATTCCATCTAATTCTTCTTTTAAATTATCAAGCTCCTTCTTCTTATTTTCAAGGTCATTTGTTATTGTTATTTGCTCTTGAATAAGTTTTTTCAGTTCCTCACTTGAACTGTCTTGCATCTCTCTTTTCAAGTTTCTTATAACAACATCCACATCATCAGCAGAAGTCTCTAATAAACTTATACCCATCATTTGATGTATAGCATTTTTTATTTCCTTGGAATTTTGAACTTGGGCAAAACGTGATTCAATTCTTTCTCCGTTAAAAAACAGATATTGAGAAATTCCATTAGGCATCATTCCAGATATATCATCTTGAGCTCCGATGCCCTCGCTTGTAAGTCCTTTATTGCTTTTTAGAATTAATTTTGTATCTGCCTTATTTATTTCACGTCTCAATATATACGAAGATTTTTTATGTGAAAATTCAATTTCAACATAAGCAGATGCAGAATCTTTATCTTGCTGAGCAATAACATCATTAATTAAGTTGTCTTGAAGTTTGAAGTCATCAGTCAACCCATCTTTCCCGTAAAATCCCCATAGAAATGCATTCAGTAATGCTGTTTTACCGAATCCATTTTCTCCATGTATAACAGTTATAATGCCGTCTTCTTCTGGGAACTCTATTTTATGAGTCCCTTTGAATTGCCTAAAATTATTTAACGTTATTTGCTTTATCTTCATCTTTCTGACTTTTTTACTAAATCTGTTATTGATTCATATATACCAATCCTACGCTTCTTAAAAACTTTTCCTCTTTCGGCTTTAATTATTTTTATAGCAAGATCTTGAATATTTTTTGGAGCCTTATCAAAAGCTAGTTTCGACTGTTTTACTCTCTTTGTATTCATCTTTAATATACTCCTATCTTATTGTATTTTTTCCGCAAAGGCCCAAGTGAAATCATAGCGGCAACTTGATTATCTGCGGTTTCACAAAAATCTATTACTCGTTCCAATTCTTTCAAGAATAACCTACGTTCTTTGTTAAAAGATTGGTCGTTCTCTGTTTTTGTCTCTGATAGATTGGGGGGAATTACTATAAAATCCCAAATTTCGGCAAATTCTTTTCCTTTAGCCTTCCTGAGTAATCTACCTCTACGCTGTATGAATTGTTTTGGATTAGATGTGCTAGATATAATAAATCCCTTTGATATAGAGGGTAAATCAATACCTTCATCTAAGCATCTTATAGCTAAACAACCATCTATTTCTTCCGAGTTTATCTGCCTTAATATATCTTCTCGTTCAATTGGATTTTCTTCATATGTAAATTTTCTTATCTTCAAATTACACTTCCTTGTTAGAACTTCATACAGCGCATCAATATACCGCACATTGGTATCTTCTATTTTCAAATTAGAATCGCCACAAAAAAATATTGCCTTTTTTATATCTCCTACCTTGTTACTTTTTAATAAAGATTCTAGTGCTTGTATCTTATTTGAAGCATCTGAAATGATTTTTGAACGCTGCATCAATAACGTCTTTAAATGCCCTTTCTGATCATCCTGTTTTATTCGTTTCGATTGAATTATCCTAGATATTTTCTTTGTTATTTCTTTATACCTATCAATCTCATCATCTGTTAAACTTACTAGAATGGGATAATAACGGTAGCGAGAAAGGCACTTTTCTTTAAAAATAGCATCTCTTAGAGAGAATTCAAAAACGATCCCTCCAAAATATTCGAGTAAAAAAGATGTACCTTCTTCATCAAAATGTCGTTTGGGAGTAGCGGATAATGCCATTCTATATTTGAAGCTTTCATTTAGACATTTTTTTGTTTCTGCCGCACCAATATTGTGCGCTTCATCTACAATCAAGAATTTTTCATACTTGGTTGAATTTATACATTTTTGAAAATCTTCAGATACGAATGTATCATTTGTAACCAATATTTCTAAGTGAGAAGATATTCCTGAATATATTTCAGATATTTTATTTGGCAAAATCTTTCTCCAATTTACACCCGACATGCATTTTATCGGATTCATGCGGAATGTCTCTATCATGTCTTTTTCCCATTGATTTATTAAGTTTACAAATGGACATACAATAACGGTTACTAGTCGAGATTTTAGATTAGATCTTTCTATAAATTTTGAAAGCATGTACAATGCTGTTTTAGTTTTCCCAGAACCTGTACACATCGATAGGATTCCTTTAAATCCATTGTCCTTCCATTTCGTAAGCGCAGTACGTTGATATTCTCTTAATTCAAATTTCTTAGTAATAATGTTTTTCGTTTTATCGTGAGAATATGTTAATGCATTTTCAGGTATTATTCTATTTAGACGATATGGCTTTAGTATTTCAGCTGTAGCTTCTGTAAAATTTATAACCTTTAAATTTTTAATCCTCGCATTCCATAGATTATCGAAATATTCTACCTGTGATTTTATTCTGGACTCGTCTCCTTTCCATGAACAGAAAGTCATTAAAAATTCATAATTTGTTATAAGTCCACCGATAGTCTCGTTAGATGAGCCAACAAATAGAACGGTATTCTTATTTATGTCTTCAAATATACCAACTTTTTCATGATAAATACCTGCGGAAATTTTATTGTCATCATCTAACAGCAATGCTAATTTAATTTCCAATAAACCACTTGAAATCATCCAAGATAATGCATTTAATCTTTCTTTCACTATAAAATCTTCTAGATCTAAAAAGCTTCTATTCGCTATCTTGAGTAAAAAATCATCTGTAAGCTTTGAGGCATTATTTATAGCATCTATATCTTCTTGAAGCAACATGGGAGATGCCACCAACCTCATTTTACCTTTATTTTTATAGAGGTTTACGACGCCTCTCGCCGCAAGTGATAAGGAATAGCTCGTAAAATATCCAACACCTCTTCTATAAAGAATCGACCTTTCAAGACATGGTAAAATAAAATCATTTAAAATATCGTTTTCATTTGAGCGATATGATTCTTTAATTTTTTTATCAAGAGAGGTTAACATGTAAATTATAGAATTTTTGAGTCATCTTCATTTTCGATGGGATCTTCAATTCCGTCTCCTGAATTAGAAGAGGTATCGTTAGAGATTTCTCCTCTCAAATAGAGCTTCATTGAGTTGCAATCCTCTTCAAAAAAGTCGAATAATTCTCGCATTATTGTCAAAACAAGTTTAGCACTTAAATTTGTTTCAAAATATACACAATCGAATAACAGTTTAGGTTTTCTTATGTTATCAGAGGTATTTGAAAAATAAAAACCAGATCTCCCCTGTATATGAGAAGATGGAAGTTGCTTAAATTTTTCAGGATCTTTTTTATAAAAGATAGTTAATATCCTTTCTAATACCTTCAACCATGAGTTTGCAAAATAATATTCTTCATTAAATAAAATTTTTGTTGGTTTTTTCCATGACGGATCTATGGTCAACCATTCTACAGGTTGCGAAGATTCCATATTTACTTTTTGTTGTTTGTGCTTTGGTAAATCTATCCTCGACAAAAGGTTATCTATTCTATTGTTTAACTGATACAATAAAGAAATAGCCTCATCTAGTTTTTTTTCAAAATCAATATGGGGTTCTTTGTCCATCATAGCATTGCTTTCGTTAATTTAAGTACCTTATACCTTGAAAATGATTTTGCGCAACATAAAATCTTCATTGAACGTTGCAAATAACGAAAATATTTTACAGTAATTTTTAAGTTAAATTAACAGATTCCGATATTAAGCACCCAAAGCATGAGAATGGAATGAGTGTGACACTTAAACGTCTGGTTATAGATATATTGCAAAAAACGGATTTATGAAACAAAGTATGTTTATTGGGAATGAGTATATTACGACATAAATATAACGATAAACATGAGTAAATCCTTGAAATCGTAAATGAGGTAGCCATGGGCTGGATACACTCAACGATACCAAAGGAGTTAGGTTGCAATATCTCTTAGATACATAGCTACTATAGATTCTAGCTAAGTTCTTTCGTAATTGGATGTGACTCTGTCAATCATCGTTTCAAGATAATTCCCTCAATTTTAGAGACAGTCAAATAAGACTTACACAAAAATACCCTCCTAAATATGTAGCAAATATTGACCTTATGAAAAAACTTTGTATACAGCCAATAATAAAGCTATATGCGCAGCAATGCTGAGTATTTGAAGTTTATGTCCTTTAAGTAGATATAGAATAGCGAACAATATCTGACAATGTTTTGATTCGTAAATAAACATACTAAGATCGTCCGAAGATCGTTTATCAACATATTAGCCACAAATATCTTGAAGAAGATTAATTTTTGGAACGTTACACAAGAAATACATACATTAGTTGAACGTAAAGGCTATTGCCTATTGTATACAAATAAACTAGCGACGCAATATCCTCTCCCAAAAACGAATTTGGACAAAGTAAGCGTAGGGGAAACTTTCCCTCCCGCTTCTGAGCTAAACTCAAATCCAAGAAAATATATTAAGATCTTCTCCATCACATATACTTAAAATATTTAATTAAATGGGACATTTTTACGCGTTCCCCTGATATAAAGAATGTCCGCAAGTACGCTATTTTACAGTGATTGGGTGAAGTTTGAATAGAAAAAATGGGACATTTCAAAAAATCCATTCGCAAGAAGAAACGGGTCTGCCGAACGTCCCTGCCGTATGTTAGTGTTTAAAAGATTCCTTTCAGCCTCCCTCTCTGTTTAGCGATAATAAAATCTATCTCTCGGCTCACTTACTATATCTGTATTGGAACAATATTTGCTCTGACATGAAGAAACAAAAGTGGGCACTCATTTCTACTTTCCCCTTCGGGAACATCATAGAGCTGCCTACATTACAGCAAATCTATTAGTCTTTATTTTGCCTTAGGGATTTTTTCGCCTTGCCCTTCTAAGAGGGCTTCGGCGAAAAATCCCTACAGAAGGCAAAATAATATACAAATAAGACAAATACAAAATTAGGAACTGGCAGAATTGACGCTCATTATAGGCATAGAAGCGCACTTAGCTAATCTACTTGGGATCTTCGGCCTCATATAAAAAGCAAAATAGGGAAAATAGGTAAATAGGACAAATAGCTATTTAGATAAATCGATCCCTTAGAACATTTATAGATATACCATTTTGAACAAATTGGTATGGGAAAAGTAAAGTTTATCTACCATAAGATGAATGTCTGGAACCTATTTACCTATTTGTTCTAAATACCTATTTTCTTTTTATCCACTAATCATTTGGATTCTATTTGCCTATTTGTTCATGCGCAGGGAAGTACGATTCAGATTTCTTTTTGTTGTAATTCGTCAGAGCGTATTAACTTATCTAATATTTGAGTTTTATGTTAAAATAGAAAAAATACTGCTTCATGCATTAACAGATGAATCTCTGGCATAGTGGGAAAAATAGCTGAATATTCACTCCTAAACAGAAAACCCTTTTAGCGTTCGAAATTTTTACATCTAAAAATGCCAAGACACAAGTCGGATTTTGAAAATTTAGCCAAAATATCAGAAACTTACGAAATTAAGCTTATAGCAAAAATAACAAGTCTGAGATACTGACATACTAAGCAAGAATTACCAATACCTAAACGAAGAATTAAACATTAACTTCCACGTCTTTCGTAAAATATGTATATTCAACACCACTTCAACAATAAGAAGTTTCGCTAACGTTTTAATTCGTCGAGAGTTTTCCCTTTAGAGTCTTTCCATTCCGTCCATCCGTTAGAACGTCTCCCAAGGATGATAGAAGAAGCTGACGATACGGACGAAAAAATTTTATTAGACTGCAATACGTAATGGTCTCCGGACTTTTTTAAAGTTCCGTCTTGTATTAGGGCTTCCCGCATTGGCAGAGATTTTGTTCCTTTATGCAGTTCCAAGCTGCATTTGGCGCCTTTATATAACATGAAACCGTCTTCGAGGTATTCGCCTTCGCCGATATTTCCGTACTTGTCCTTGCATACAAATACAGATTCGGACTGGGTCTCCATAATTTGAAAACATTTCAAACCGAGAGTGGAAAGTAAAATTTCAATAGTGTTTATATAATGTTGTAAGTCTGAGAGCGCAGGAGCTGACAATTTGGGGCATTTTGGGATCTGTTTATTCTCGACCAAAGTGGACATTCCTAAATCAGTAGCCTTTTTTATAAAATAATGTTCCAGATAACTATTTTGTACGTCATCAAAGCCGTTGTCGTTTAGCTTTATTGCAAATATTACATTTCAAAAGTCTTTAATAGAAGATTTTCATCTACTCTGTTTTGGGCATTATGTTACGTGCTATCTCAACTAATTTTAAGTCGGAATCAAGATTAGCGTTTACAAATCCAGTGGGAACTGTTCCGAAAACAGCTCTTGTTGCTTCAAGCAATACCGCATCTTTAACTTGAACATCATTTGCTGCATTTGAGAATGCCTGTAATGTCAATAAGCTTATGGCTCTATGATTGTTAATTATAGCCAAATGTCTCATCGATTTATAATTCTTACCACACCATATAGTTCCCGTAAATAGGACAGCTAAGATAAATATTTTTGTAGTAAGAATCTGAATAAATATCGAACGATCAATGACAGATACTGAGATACACCAAAAAACTATGGCAACAATTAATGTAATAATGGCCATTACAACAGTGGTAATAAGCCATTTTTTTGCAGATGCGTTATTTAATTTTGCTTCTCTGGAGAAGTCTTCTGTAAAGACAGCTGCCCCAGCTCCTGCTGAGGCTTCTCTTGCTGTTCTTATAATATTTTCTATCTCGTCTGAATCATTTTTTATCTTGTCTCTTGCAACAGCTACAAGTTGTTCTGCATCAGCAACAGATTTAGATAAATTTTTTATATTCCGTTCAACATCGCCCTGCTGATGCGCAAGAAATGGAATCCATAGCACACAATTCAGATAAAGATTATCCGTAGAGTTATGCAAATTACTCGCAAAAGAATCACGAGTTCCCTCAGGGTTTCCATTCTTTATGGAAAAATTATTAATATTATTAAGATGTTGGTATACATTATTTAACTGAGTAATAAAAGTATCCAATATTGAATTTGGTAGCAACTCCACGGGGTAAGCTTGTAGCTGCGTACATAACCAAAATATTCTATCGAAATCCGAACGACATTTTTCAAAAGTAATTTCACCCCACTTGTCGCGTTCAATAAGTTCATCTGAATTTAAAGCGACAATTTTACTATTTATATCTTTGAGAGTTTTAACCTTAGTTGTATCTACCATAATGCAACTTTCTACCAAAGAATGTAGTATAACTTACCCGCGCCCCCACGAGGAATCGAACCTCGATTTGGCGTTTAGGAAACGCTCGTTCTATCCGTTGAACTACAGGGGCGGGATAAAGTAGTCATAAGACCAGATGGCCGCTTGAAAGTCAACTATATTTCAAGTATTAACACTCATTGCGGCTTTTTTATCTATTTGCCCATTTACGCTTTTGCTTTGATGCATAATATCTTGCCTATTTTACCTATTTGCTAAAACAGATCGTCGTCCTCATCGACGTCTATTCCAAGCGCCTTTTTAGCTTCGGAGATTCTATCTTTCAAGACGACATATCGCCCTTTGCCTTTTTTAACAATTTCGTACATCGATGAGAACGTATGCACGATAAACTCCACGCGCTCGCTGCGCAGACTTGAATATTGGTCAAAGAAGCTGATTTTTTTGTAGAAACCGTCGTTTTGCCGAATCATGGCGTCCATTTTAGCCCTGTCGTGTTCAATTTCAGGAAGCATTCCGCTTGAAAACAAAACCACCGAAACGCAGATTGAATACGAGACAACCCTGCATGCGCGTTTTGCGATGTCGGCTGTGATTCGATCCGCGCCTTCCGCATGCGCGAAAATAATCGCAAGCCTAATTGCGTTTTCCCGCGCCTTGCCGAGCAAAGGCGCTTGTGTGCGCAGTTTGCCGTTCATAAGTTTTGTATTAAAGGCGTCGAACTCCCAGAAATAATCAAAGGCTTCTTTGTCGGTATCAAACCAAAGCGGCATGCCCCTTTTGCGAATTTGGTAGGCCTCGGCAAGCTGATTTTCCCATCTGGAAATTGCGGATTCGTCAAGAGGGATAATTTCTTTCGAGTCTGGAATGGCCTTTGGAGCGCCTTTGCAGTAGAGGAATCTTCCAAGAAACCCGCTGCCGATAAAGCTGCCTTTGTTCTTTGAGACGATGGTGTCGATGACGTCGTTTTGCACCATCCAAAGCAGGGAAATGCATGGATTTGGAACGCTTGAAATCCCGTTTACAATTCGGTTGTGCTTTATGGGCTCGCCGCACCAGCCGCTGTTTAGGGTCTCGGTGTCATCGCCTTGCTTGCGATAGTTGCCGGCTACAATATAGATGCTGTCTCTGGCTTCTTCGCACACGGAGAATATTTCGCCTCCGCTTGCCTCCATTGCTTTTATCATAGCTTCCGATGTCGCGTTTTTTACGATGAAATCCGGATTTTTTGAAAGCTTTGGGGCGTCCGCTGTTTCGTCGTCAAAGCCGAAGCCTTCTTTGCCGTTAAGCTTGTCCTGCATGCGTTTAGTTTTTGTTTTTTTGAACTTGGCAAGCTCCATTTGGTATTCGGATATTTCCCCCAGAACTCGCCTTTCCAAGTTAGAGAAAAGAGCTCGAATGCTCGCGCTTTTGCCGGTGGAGCTTTCGCCCACGCCGAGGACAAAGATATTCCCTGTTTGCGTGTATCCGCCGCTTACTGCGTTTTTCGCCTTGAACACTCTGCCCATAGCCCCGCTTAAAATTCCGCAGGCGCAGAAGCAAAGAAGCTCCATTGGCAGATTTCTGCTAACGGAATACGTCCTTGCGACGTCGCGGATAGCTTTCGGAAATGCGTCAATGGGGCATTCGCTTTCGTAAAACTCTTTGTAGGCTTCCGAAAGCGTCTCCATGGTCGCAAAAAATTGCGGGGTTTTTTGTGCCACAAACCTAGACATTTTTCACCTCTCCCCAAGCTGTGTTGCCGTTTTGGCATTGCGCGATGAGCGTCTGCGAAATTTCGGAATCCTCAAACGGCTTGTAATGCCTGAACGAGAAAACCGACTCCTCTTTCGTCCCCACGAGCGCCGACATTATGTTTGCGTAAACCCCGATTGCCTTTCCGCCCATGCACCATTTTGCGGGGTGAATCCTTTTACTCCAAAACATCGGCTTGTCGAAGTGGTGGATCAAGACCATTGCGAAGTTGTGCTTCGATTTTAGCCCATTTATTTTGCAAAAGAGGTCGGCAACCGCCGCATGGTCTGAAAAGTTGCAATGCACAAACGACGACAGCGAATCCACAATTACCACATCGTATTTGCCCGCGCTTAAAGAGGCGTCCAGTTTCGATATGAATTCGTCCACCGAATAGTAGCGGCCTGTTTTGCAGGAGATGCGCAGGTTTTCGTTTAGCCTGTCAGCGTTCGGCTTTTCATCGAGCGCAAACTGCGAGACAATCCCGCGAAAATAAATCTTCTCGTCGATAATCGGATTTTCGTTGTGGAGCAAAAGCGTTTTGGCGGGCTTAAAAATTTCAAGGCCCAGCGTTTTTTCTCCAAAAGCGAGCCCGAGGGAAAGCTGCATGGCAAGAACGCTTTTGCCGATTCCTGTCGCGCCCGAAATCACCCACGTTTGACCCTTGCGCAGAAAGTTTTTATCGATAACAACGTCGTCAAATGAAAACATCGACTCGTTTTCTTCGGCTAAAATTTGGCTTATCGTGCGAATTTTCATTAGATTTCTCCTTTCTTCGCGCTTTTGGCGGGGCGGACTATAAAGCAGTGGTCAAGCAGGACGTCGCAATCGCTTTTCTTGTAGCGAATGCACTTGCCCGAAAGACGGTAGCTCGGCAGTTTGCCCTGTCTGCGGAGCTGCTCAATAAAGGTTGTGCCAATATTGAGATACTCCGCCACCTCTGCGCGTGTAAAAAGCCTGTCGCTTGCGTCAGGCTGCGTTAATGTTTGAGTTATTGCGGATTTTTTCTTTTCCATGCAGAATGTCCGCGTGTCAAATTTTTCAAAAATAAATAGCCGCAAAATTGCGCAAAAAATCAAATTGGAAGGCTGAAAAAAATAGTTGGGAAAGTGGTTTTCCAAGAAGACGGAAAAACGACACAAAATAAAAGTGTGTCGATTTTGGATTATATGGCGCAAAAAAATTTGGCAAAAATTTGCTTAAAAAAGGAGGGAATGTACCACTTGTAATACAAGTTAAATTCCAAGATATAAGTTTCTACTTTCCGCAAAATTTGCCATATGTGCTGTTTTTTAGAGTCTTTATTTATCTTATTAAAAAAACAGCTAAATGAAAATTTGCAACTGAGCTATTATCAAACGTTAATGGGATTAAAAACAAATGGATTATGCGCTTGATTTGAAACGCTTTTTATGTATTTTTCGTTTCATGATAAAGCGAACAGTAGAGGAGCAAATTCTTAGAACAATCAGTTTTTTGGAAAGCGGCAGGGTGTTTTCGTCAACAGATTTTGCGGACATCGCAAACCAAAACACAATCAGAACGGCTCTTAGGCGGCTTACATTGGCAAAGAAAATCGACGCTTTGGGGCATTCTCTATATTATAAGCGAATCTGCACAAAAGAATTTCCCTATGGATATAGGCCAAAACATCAATCCATTGCCAATGCCATAGCGCGAAGATTCTCTTGGAAGATTTTTCCGACGCTAGCAGATACCTTTGCGTATTTTGGCTTAGACAAAAGCGGCGATTTTGTATTTCCAAGCACTGGTCCAAACAAAAAATTTGAGTTTGATCTGTTTGAATATCCAAGACCGGTAGAATTTAGGCATATCCCGCTTAAATTGTCCCGAATTGCCGACAAGAAAGCCTTTATGTACGTTCAAGCCCTTGTAGCCTTGGGCGAAGATTCCGAAGAAATGAAGCTAATATTTGCGAAGATTTCCACTGAGGATTTAAAAACCGTCATCAGAAAAATAACCTATGCGCCGCTAAGAATCCAGAATGTGTTTTTAAAAGAGCTTAAATCGAGGAACGACGGCGGCTTGTCGGATTCCGCAAAAGCGAATGCTGAAAACATCAACAACGCCTTTAACAAGGTGCAAGAAAACAGGAAGCTTGCCCGAATATTTCGCAAGTTGTCATAGCTTGTACGCTACTTGTATGTTTTTGACGATTATCCACGTTTCCTAGACATATTCTCAATTTACGCATAGATTAAAAGCGTGCGGATTTTGGAATGCTCGTCATTCTTCTTCAGGAAGAATCTCGAAGTATTTTATGGCGTCGCGCTCGCGGGAAAGGCCGTTGTAGTTCTGTTTGAGAACGTCAACTGCGTGCCCCATTTGCTCGGCGGTAAGATATGCGTTCTTTGTCAGCGCGAGGTAGTAGGTCGCGGCTGAATGGCGCAGGCCGTTTTTTATCCAGTTGTCTTTGCCGAGGCTCTCGTGAAGCTTATTTATATGGGTGGTCTTGCCCTTGTTTAGAATCTTCTTTTTAGTCCCGAGTTCCCAGACGTACGGCTCGAGCCACTTGGCGAGATTTTCAGGAATTTTTACAATTCGCCTGGAAGCGGTCTTTGTGATTTCGCTATCAAGAATAATTTCTCTGTCCTCGAGCTTGATTTTATCCCAAGTAAGCCTTTGTATTTCGGCGTTTCTTATGCCGGTGAAGGCGGAAATTGCAACGTATGCGCGAATCTCGCTCTTAGGCGGGGTGGAATCTAAAATTTTGCGTACCTCTTCGGGCGTAAAGATTTTTGGCGTCTTGCCCCTGATTCTTCAAGCCTCGACTTTCTCCACGGGATTGTTGTCGAGCCAGTCTTGCATTTTGCAAAACTTAAAAAATGAGTAGAGCGTTCGGCGATACTCGTTTCTTGAATAGGCGCCCAAGTCTTGGCTTGTCTCCTTAAAAACCCTCATCGGGCGGCCGTCCACATGAAGCTTGTCGCTATCGGCATATTCGCGCTTCTTGAGATTTATAAGCCAGTGGAAAATTTCTTTGCCGTCAATTAGCGAGACAATCCTGTCGCGCTCAAAGCTTTCCATAAACCTAAATAAAATTCTTTCGACGCCCGTTAAATACCCTCCGGAAAGTTCTTTCTTTTGGAGGGATAGGCAATATCTGTCTATTGCAAAATCGAGCCTTACGGAGCGTTCTTTCAGCTTGGAAAGCGCCTTGTATTCTTCGATTGCCCTATTCAAACTTATGCCGTGCGGCTCCAAGTCTTTGGTGAGTTTAACGTAGGTTAATACCGCGTTTGTCAAACTTGTGCGAAGGGGAGCTAAAAGCATTTTAGCCTCGACAAGCTCGCGCCTGTCTGTCGGCGAAATTCGGTTTGCCTCAACGCCCAATTTCTCATCGTAAACATTTTTTTCTCGGAAAAATTCGAGCGCTTCGGCCTCGGTGGAAAATCTGCGCGCCCATCGTTTTTGCTTTTCCGTGTCGAAATAGTAAACGACCCAGCGCTCGCGGTTTTTCTCTGCAACTTTTTTTGGAAAGGAAGGTGATCTGTTCTTCATGCCAAATCCTTTCCTGTCAAAAAAGCGAAATGGTAAGGGATTGCCTTACCACTGCGAAAAAATCGCGCAAGTTGCTGTCAATTAACGATATTCTATTTGTTCTTAAACGCCAAATCGAGGTTCGATTCCTCGTGGGGGCGCGGTTAAGTTTTGCATCGTGCGATATATATTAAGTAGCAACCGAGTCTGTTCGCAATATGGATATTCCGAAATATTTTGAATTTTGCCGCCCCATTTTAGATATTCTAGCGAAAGACAAACAAGCTCGCTCCATGCCTCAAATATTTGATGCTATGGCGAAGCACTTTCATATTACGAAAGAACAACGCAGGGAGATCTTGCCAAGCGGCCGTCAGAGCCTTTTTGAAAACAGAGTCTCTTGGGCAAAACAATATTTATTTTGGTGCGGATTGATATCGCGGGAATCAAGAAGCGTCTATAAGATTACGGAAGCGGGGCTTGCGGAAGCCAAAAATACCGAGCTTCTGAACCGCGCGTACATGTTGGAAAAATATCCCGCTTTGAGAAGCAAATGCGCGCAAAACCAAGGTGAACTTCGAGAACAGCTATGCTGCGACGCAACGGCGGAAGAGGCTATAAATAGCGCGTACGAACAGATAAATGCAAGCCTTGCATCGGAGTTGAGGGAAAATATAGCAAATATGTCGCCTTACAGATTTGAACATTTGGTTCTCGATTTACTTGAAGCAATGGGTTACGGCGGAATTGACGGTGGCAGCAGGGTCACGCAGAAATCAAACGATGGTGGAATTGACGGCGTTATAAATCAAGACAAGTTGGGTTTCGACGTCATATATATTCAAGCTAAGCGTTGGCAAAATAATGTCGGCGGCGTAGAAATTCGGAACTTTGTAGGAACATTAACCGAAAAAAACGCAAATAAGGGAGTTTTTATTACGACTTCCAAATTTTGTCCGAAAGCAATAGAATGCGCAAAATCGGTTCCGCACAAGGTAATCTTGATAGATGGAGATTTGCTAGCGAAGCTAATGATAGAATACGATGTCGGTATTTCCACCTACAAAACGCTAAAATTAAAGCGCGTCGATTCCGATTATTTCGATTCTTAAACGCAAAAAATCCGAGGCCTTCCCGATAGTTTGCCGCAATATGTAAACGGCCGCCTGCGCTAAAATGCGTCGCGATTGAGAAGCGCCGGAGCCTTGGCGCCCGGAGCGGGCGTCGCCAAGTTATATTTTTCAAACTTTGCATACAAACGCCCCGAAACAAGACGCCGCAAGACGGCCTCTAGGCGAGGGATTTTGCCCCTCGGATTTCGATTTTCCACTGCCTATTTATTTCGCATAAAGGCACACACATAAAAGCCGCCGAAAAAACTCCGAAGCGGCTTTTACGCAATCAAAGAGTTGCGAATTTCTTAACAATATGCATTGCCCTATAACACATTACTTTATAGTAATGTTTGCCCAGTAAAACTCCAGATTAGAAGTTGAAAAATGTCTCTCAAAAAAAATTGCGGGGCCTTGCGGCCCCGTTTGACAGACAAATCGAATACCTTACTTTGAAATTGCCCTTTCCACCTCGGCTATCATCTTTCCCATGGATTCTATGCCGCCGCCCGAAAGGTACCAGCACTCGGGATCGAGCCTCACTATCCTGCCGCTCTTGGCGGCATTTGTGCCCGCCACAATAGGATTGTCGAATATTTTTGTGTTGTCCGCGCCCGAACCTATCGCGGCTGATCTATCAACCACCAGTATTAAATCGGGATTTACCTCTGCTATGTATTCAAAATTTACAAGCTGCCCGTGGCGTCCAACTTTTATATTAGCGTCGGCCTGCGGCAAGCCCAAGGCGTCGTAAACAAAACCGAAGCGCGACCCCGACCCGAAAGCCGACAGCTTTCCGTCGTTTGCAATCATAACAAGTGTGCGCAGCGGATTTTTGGAAACTTTTTCGCGCACTTTCCGCGCGGCCGCCTCGAGCTCGGAAATCGCCTTTTTAGCGGCCTCCTCGCGCCCGAATAGCTTTCCGAAAAATTCTATGTTCTTTTTTGTCTCGGCAAATTGGTCTTGGACGATAGCGGTTTTTACAAAGTAGACGGGCGCAATCTCCGAAAGTTTATTTTCGTAGTCTTGCTGGCGCGCCGAAATTACGATTAAATCGGGCTTGAAGGAGTTTATGGTCTCCAAATTAAACTCCTTTACGCCGCCGACATTTTCGTATTCGCCAGCCTTATACTTGGATAGGTAGTTGGGCATATAGCTCTTTGGTACGGCAAGTTTTGCCCCAACGCCAAGCGCGTCGAAAGTATCGAGCGTGCCGTAGTCCAGCACGGCGACGCGCGCCGGATTTTG
>OKXB01001306.1_pt1 | contig 25270 bp, 20 predicted proteins | sample 1601731 | NCBI WGS metagenome assembly OKXB01 (sample SAMN04414077, study PRJEB24778) | human gut metagenome | material: faecal | host: Homo sapiens
AGACTTTTTTAGCCATTTTCAGTTGTCAAAGTACAGGTTTAATTTTTCAATCTAGGGCGCCGGGAGCTATATGAATGTATGATATCTGTCCATATTCCGGTACACCTCTGCCTCGCGGTACAGCGAAATCCAAAGACCTGTCGTCATCATGATAGAGCACGGCAGCATAGCAAGTGATGCGTCCACATATCCTCCAAACTGTAAAAACAGCGGTCCACCCTGACATATACAGATAATGATTGAGCTTATAACGGAAAAGCTGAGCACTGTGCCAATCAGATATCTCTTCGTAGACTTTCCTGCATATATATCCTGTATAGAATCACCCGACTTAAGCAGATCATCTGCTGTCCTGCCCGGAGACAGCATAACCATAGAAAAGATAATTGTAAGCAGACATATAATCACCATGTATACTACAATTCCAAGCGGTGATGTGAGCCTCATATTGTCCATCCACCACTGAATATCAGCATTGTCCGGAAACAGATAATGAAGTCCATTGCACATAAACTGTGGAAGCAAAAAAGCGGCTGACGCAAACATAAGCGGTGTAGCACCGACAGGATTGAGCTTGTAAGCGATATAGTTCTTATCCGCATAAATATTGTTTATGGAAACTCTCTGTACTGCTATTCGCTTCTCAGTGGTCTCAAGTACTATCATGACAGCAATCTCTGCCACTCCTATGGCTACAGGCAGTGCCAGCTTCTCAAGTGGCTTGCCTGTAAACATGGTCATCATACCACTAACTATATTGACCATGAACACACTCACCTTGCCACCGATACCATACTTGGTAGCTCTGTCGCACATATACACCACTATCAGCATGCCCGCGATAAGCTGTATGAAAACTATTATCTTATTCCATATAAGTTCATCTCCACTAACTCTATACATAAGTGTCTGTGTTTTGTGATATGCCTGAACTGCTGCGATAATCATCATGATGGTAACTGTCCATATGTTTATCTTCTTCGGTGACAGCTTTCTTGTATTGTCAAGCGACATGATTGCAACTATCAGTATGGCAAGCATGGATGCCAGCATGTACGGCCACAAGCCTATGATGAAAATGGAACAGTTCTTCATATCACCTGAAATAGCCTGTAAAAGTATGGACTGCGCATCTACGTTTACATTGCTATATGCATCTATATCAATCCCGTAGAGTGGTATATTTCTGCCGACCATGTACACAAGCATGGTCATGAACGAATATAAGAGCTTATATAATAATACATGTTCCTTCTGTTGTTTTTGTTTTTTCTTCTTTATACTATCTTTCTGCTTCAAGGAATTCACCTTTCCTCACAAAGTAATCTCGTCTTACTACAAAACAGCTTAACGAATTAGTGACCATCCGCTACAGATGGTCACTAATATTATAAAACAATATTGTTAGTATTGCTATTAATTATTTATTTCTCATCAGAATTATCTTCTGAATCGTCGCTCTTTGCAGGTTTTCTTCTGTGGTTGTCATAAACACCCTTTCCTGTGATAGCTGCAACTGCTGCTGCAATCCACCACCACCATGTTTTGATACCGTCCTTGGCTGTTCCGCCTGCTGCAAGAGGTGTATCCTCATCCTCGATGTTCTGAAGATTATCTTCTTCCTCATTTACTCCAAGAGGAACCTGTGCATCCTGAATTGGTGTATTCTGTGCTGCCGGTGCCGCAGGAGCTGCTGGTGCAGGTGCTGCCGGAGCTACCGGTGTAGCTGCTGCAAGAGGTGTAGCAGCCGGTGTGATAGTTGTTGCAGGTGCAGGAGCATTATCTACTGCCGGTGCAGGAGTTGGAGCCGGTGTCGGTACCACATTTGCAGCTGACTGACTCTGACTCGTACTTGTGCTTGTGCTGATGCTCTCGCTTGTGCTGAGTGACTCGCTTACACTTGATGACTCACTTGCACTTGTTGAGGCACTTGTACTTGCCGATGTACTTGCGCTTGTTGAAGCACTTGTACTTGCTGAGGTGCTTGCACTTGTTGAGGCACTTGTACTTGCCGATGTACTTGCACTTGTCGATGCACTCGTACTTGCCGATGTACTTGCGCTTGTTGAAGCACTCATACTTGCTGATGTACTTGCACTGGTTGAGGCACTGGTGCTTGCTGATGTGCTTGCACTTGTCGATGCACTTGTACTTGCTGAGGTGCTTGCACTTGTTGATGCGCTGGTGCTTGCTGAGGTACTTGCGCTGGTTGAGGCGCTCGTACTTGCTGAGGTGCTTGCACTTGTTGAGGCACTGGTACTTGCCGATGTACTTGCACTTGTTGAGGCACTTGTACTTGCTGAGGTACTTGCACTTGTTGAGGCACTGGTGCTTGCTGAGGTACTTGCACTTGTCGATGCGCTTGTGCTTGCCGATGTACTTGCACTCGTTGATGCACTCGTGCTTGCTGAGGTACTTGCACTTGTTGAGGCACTGGTGCTTGCACTTGTTGAGGCGCTCGTACTTGCCGATGTGCTTGCGCTAGTTGAAGCACTTGTACTTGCTGAGGTGCTTGCACTTGTTGAGGCACTGGTACTTGCCGATGTACTTGCACTTGTTGAGGCACTTGTACTTGCTGAGGTACTTGCACTTGTTGAGGCACTGGTGCTTGCTGAGGTGCTTGCACTTGTCGATGCACTTGTACTTGCTGAGGTACTTGCACTTGTCGATGCACTTGTACTTGCTGAGGTACTTGCACTTGTCGATGCGCTTGTGCTGGCTGAGGTACTTGCACTTGTTGAGGCACTTGTACTTGCCGATGTGCTTGCGCTTGTTGAGGCACTCGTACTAGCTGAGGTACTTGCACTTGTCGATGCACTTGTGCTGGCTGATGTACTTGCACTAGTTGATGCGCTTGTGCTTGCTGATGTACTTGCACTTATTGAGGCACTCGTACTAGCTGAGGTACTTGCACTTGTCGATGCACTTGTGCTTGCTGAGGTACTTGCACTAGTTGATGCGCTTGTGCTTGCTGATGTACTTGCACTAGTTGATGCGCTTGTGCTTGCTGAGGTACTTGCACTTGTCGATGCACTTGTGCTTGCCGATGTACTTGCACTTATTGAGGCACTTGTGCTCGCTGAGGTACTTGCACTTGTTGATGCACTTGTACTTGCCGATGTACTTGCGCTGGTTGATGCACTGGTGCTTGCTGAGGTACTTGCACTTATTGAGGCACTCGTACTAGCTGATGTACTTGCGCTGGTTGATGCACTGGTGCTTGCAGAGGTACTTGCACTAGTTGATGCGCTTGTGCTTGCAGAGGTACTTGCACTTGTTGATGCACTTGTACTTGCCGATGTGCTTGCGCTTGTTGATGCACTTGTGCTGGCTGAGGTACTTGCACTTATTGAGGCACTCGTACTAGCTGATGTACTTGCGCTGGTTGATGCACTTGTGCTGGCTGAGGTACTTGCACTAGTTGATGCGCTTGTGCTGGCTGAGGTACTTGCACTTGTCGATGCACTTGTGCTTGCCGATGTACTTGCACTTGTCGATGCACTTGTACTTGCCGATGTACTTGCGCTTGTTGAGGCACTTGTACTTGCACTTGTTGATGCGCTTGTACTTGCCGATGTACTTGCACTTGTTGAAGCACTTGTACTTGCTGATGTACTTGCGCTTGTTGAGGCACTTGTGCTAGCTGATGTACTTGCACTTGTTGAGGCACTTGTGCTTGCTGATGTACTTGCGCTTGTCGATGCACTAGTGCTTGCCGATGTACTTGCGCTTGTTGAGGCACTTGTACTTGCCGATGTGCTTGCACTTGTTGAGGCACTCGTACTTGCTGATGTACTTGCGCTGGTTGAGGCACTCGTACTTGCACTTGTGCTTGCGCTGGTTGATGCGCCTGTGCTTGCTGAGGTGCTTGCACTTGTCGATGCGCTCGTACTTGCACTTGTGCTTGCGCTTGTCGATGCACTCGTACTTGCTGATGTACTTGCACTTGTTGATGCACTAGTACTTGCTGATGTGCTTGCGCTTATTGATGCACTCGTGCTGGCTGAGGTACTTGCACTTGTCGATGCGCTGGTACTAGCCGATGTACTTGCACTGGTTGAGGCACTTGTACTTGCCGATATACTTGCACTGGTTGATGCACTCGTGCTGGCTGAGGTGCTTGCACTTGTTGATGCACTTATTGAGGCACTGGTGCTGGCTGATGTACTTGCGCTGGTCGAAGCACTGGTACTAGCTGAGGTGCTTGCACTTGTCGATGCGCTAGTACTTGCTGAGGTACTTGCACTGGTTGAGGCACTAGTGCTTGCCGATGTACTTGCACTTGTTGATGCACTGGTGCTGGCTGAGGTGCTTGCGCTTGTTGATGCACTCGTACTTGCTGAGGTGCTTGCACTTGTCGATGCACTGGTGCTGGCTGATGTACTTGCGCTGGTTGATGCACTCGTACTTACTGATGTACTTGCGCTTGTACTTGCGCTTGTACTTGCTGAGGTGCTTGCACTGGTCGATGCACTTGTACTTGCTGATGTGCTTGCACTTGTACTTGCGCTGGTTGATGCACTTGTACTTGCTGATGTGCTTGCACTTGTCGATGCACTTGTACTTGCCGAGGTGCTTGCACTGGTTGATGCACTCGTACTTGCTGAGATACTTGCACTTGTTGATGCACTTGTACTTGCTGAGGTACTTGCACTGGTGCTGGCTGAGGTGCTTGCGCTTGTTGATGCACTCGTACTTGCTGAGGTACTTGCACTTGTTGATGCACTTGTGCTGGCTGAGGTGCTTGCACTTGTCGATGCACTTGTGCTGGCTGAGGTGCTTGCACTTGTCGATGCACTCGTACTTGCTGAGATACTTGCGCTGGTTGATGCACTTGTACTTGCCGATGTACTTGCACTTGTTGACGCGCTAGTGCTTGCTTCAACACTCAAACTCTCTGATATTCTTACTGATTCACTCTTCTCATAGTTTGGATCTGCACTATCCAATAAATCAATGGAATCCCCATGCTTATATGCGTATTTATACGTATGTACTCCACCTGTACTACTACTTCTAAATTCTACCCATTCATTATCAGACACTTTTAATACAAACGCATTTCCGTCACATATATACAATTCACCTGTTTTATTATATCTAGTTTCATCCCACCAAGGTCCTTCTGTCCAATTAAATGTCACAGAATTAAAGTCATTAAAATATTCCCATTCATTCGTATTAGAATTTTGAATTCTATATTTACAACTCGACTTTTCCCATTTTCCAAATGAATGATTTTCCTTTGTTTGGATTAAATTGTACTTTGTTCCAAACAATGTATCCCCCTTATACTGCGAATAATTACTTTCCGTAATCTTAGTCACATGATGTACCTTATTTGATACACAACCATCTCTATATGTATCATTACTTGCAAGCTGCGGCATTCCACTCATTCGAGCATAAACAGCCGTATCCTGTTCTGCATCATCTGTGTATGTAGCCGCTACAACATTATCACCACTCTGTTGTTCTGCATCACTCTGCTTAGCACTTTCGCTGATGCTTGAGCTTTCACTGGTACTTTCACTTTCACTTTCACTTACACTCACGCTCTCACTCTCGCTAGTGCTCTCTGAAGCGCTTTCACTCATGCTCTGTGTTGTACTCTCGCTATACTCTGTACGTTCGCTCTCAGACAAAGAGCCTGCGTCAACTAATGAATTGGAATCTGCTGCCGATTCATTAATTGCAGCCATAACCATATCAGCCCCCTGGATAGAGCTGACTCCACCCATGGCAATTCCTGCTGCGGTTATACCTTTTAAAATACTGTCAACCTTCTTCTTATTCATATAGTCTCTCCTTATTCACATGAATCCGGATACTTGGATTATCTGTTTCCTAATCCTCTTTCATCCGGACATAACTATAGTTTTCCTCTTTTACACTATAAATATAAACTCCTAGGTGTATCTAAAATCGTATAAAAACATTTATATACCGCCAAATCATAGCCTTTCTCTACACAAAATCAAGGTATCCAGCAATAATTTTCTGGTATATATTCCATTTATGAACAAATTTTGCAGTTTTTTGACATTTGCGTAGTATTGACTCAATTTATCTTCCGATTCTGATACAGCTATCTGGTATACATCTTCAAAATCTGTCGCTGCTGCTCCTATTTCATTATCTGTCACATACTTTTCACAGCTCAACCCCTTTTTAACTATCACTGGGATTCCGGCAGCCATATAAAGTCCAAGCGCCTGTTCATCCGCATCCCAAATCAATCCAAAGCCTCCGTCTGACAACCTGAGTATAGATTCCATGGCACGGTACTCATCATATTGCACCACCTCTATATTCAAATTGTTCAATGGATATTCATTTTGACTCGTTTCCGCCATGATATATAGTTTTTTATTTTTATGCTCATTTGTGCAAATGTCTGTCATATAATCCGGTATATTCTGAATCAGATAAGGTTTTTCTTTTAATCCATTTGCGATATAGTAATCCCGCAGCGCAGCTGAGGCAAAAATAAACATATCAGCCCTGTTAAGCAGCGTGATTTCATCACTCAAAGAATACTCACTGTCATCTCTATCGGATGCTATTTCCTGTATAAACGCAACAATTTTTGTTCCATGATATCTTCTTAAATGCTCAAATAAAAATCCATCGTATCTGGGACTCTCACCGCTTGGATGCTGAAAAATCACTATATCCTCCGGACAAAGTGATGCGATTATGCCATCCATCCTAACATGAAGCTCATCATCACTATCATATGCATCAGGAAATTTAAATAAACTCATTTCTTTAAAGCCAAGTGTTTCACCAGCGTTTTTCACTGCATTTTGACGGAGACCAATCAATCCGCCTATGTTATAAGTTTTTGTAATATGTACGCTCATAATCTCTTCCCCATTATTCCACTGTAGCAACTATCTGTGATTCATACACCTGATCATGGTCAAATACTATATCCTGTCACTGTTGATTTGTCTGCTAAATCTATATATGATCTTGATATCTGTTTTCAACCGGTGTACAGGCATTTTCCAAAACCTCAATTATTGCATCCTGAAGTGTTTTTCTTGTATATGCGCCATCTAATATCAGCTTTTGAATATTCTTCACATTATGGTAAAGCTTTATATACTCTGCATCCGTAATACTCTGAACCAGTTTATCAGCTTCATCCAACGTATCGACTGCATATCCCAGACCGTTTCTTTCGACAAATTTCTCATGAACACAGCCTCTTTTTACTATAACTGGTATCCCTGCTGCCAGATTTGTACCGAGCTTGTACGGCTGATTCATCGAATAATATCTGTCAAAATATTCGTCATCACTCCAAACAAGCCCAAAGCCACCTTTGGAAAGCTCATGCATTAGCTTTTCCTGCTCAAAATACCATCTCCAGCAAAAGCTGTCATCATTTTCTCTGTCCGGCTTATTTGCATCATATTGATAAATCGGAGTCTTGCCATGATACTCTGCCAGAAACGGAAAACGATTATAGTTTCCAGCAAAGTGAAAGCATCTCGTTACAGCATGATCAACAAAACAAATGTCTGATGGCATATCCCAGATAGTCTGATAGATAACAGGCTTCTCATCAAGCCCATTTTCTTTCAGATATCGATGCATCTTCTTTGATGGCAAAATAAGTAAATCCGCCTTATTGAGAGTTTTAATTTCCATATCAAGAATTGCCTGCTCAGAATCAAACATGAGCTTTTGTATATCCTGAACAAAAATTATCAGCTTTGTATCCCGGTACGACTTTATCTTGTTTACAAAGCTCTCATCATAATTCACCCCAATCCAGCTTGGATACTGAAAAATCACAATATCCCCATAATTAAGGGGCGCTATTATCCCATCAAGACGTTTGTCTATCTCCTTTGCATAGTCTGGTTTTAGAGGATAAAAAGATAAGCCCATTTCATGACAGCCAATACTCTGCGCCACCTTTAATACTCTTCTATGTGCCAGACTGGCAGTTCCTGCCATGTTGTTTAATGTAGTAATGTGTGTTTTCATTGATACTCCTGTCTACAAGCCTGTTGTTTCATTGATGTTTTCCAACATTTTTCTCTCATACTCAAGCCAATAATCCTTAGGATGTTTTACCTTCATGTTACTGCATTTCTCTATAAAATTAAGTTTGACGGATTGAGCTATGGTATATTTTTTATAAGCTGCATCCATTTTGATTCTATTACATGCTCCTTATATTCTTCAGCAATCATATAAGAATTTTCATGGAATTTCTTCAATCTGTCATCATCCTCAAATATTTTAACTATTGCTGCTGCAGTTCTTTCACAGAGCTTATCTTTATTTTGAAAATCTGTCTCAATATCAAAATCCACCAGATAGCCATTTTCATCCGGATGTATAAAAAGCCTGTTCCCATATCTTACATCCAGTCCAACCATGGCTAGTCCGTCTCCAACAGCCTCCATGAGTGAAAGTCCAAATGTTTCCCACAAAGAAAAGGATGCAAACAATTCATAGTGTGGATAAATCTTTTCAAGATTACACCGCCCTTTAAAGTGAATATAATCATCAGCACATGCATCTTTAACTATATTTTTTAAATATATAGTATACCCATCATCGCCACTTCCATATATATCCAGATTAATTGTCTGATTTATCTCATGAGCTTTTATCACACTCTTAATAAGAATATCAATACCTTTTCTCGGACTAAGTCTTGAAGCAGATATTATGCTGCCTCGCCTACGATTATTTTTACTTTTAAGCTTGCCTTCTGGTATGGCGCCCAGTGGAATAGCTGCAATATGCGGAACAAAACAATCATACTCTTTTAAAAATGCTTCCAGACTTCTTTTATGTTCATCCGTACCAACAACAAAATAATCTATTGCCTCTGAATATTTGAACCAATAATAATACTCATAGTTCATGTATAATGAGCTTTCATCCTCATATATTTTGTAAAAATGATCTGAATGTAATACAGCTATCAGCTTTGATTTGCCTTTATTTTCAAAAAGAGGCTGTATATAATCAAGATATCCCGCTCTATCCATTATACATATATCATTCTCACAAAGATTAAGTGTCTTTACAAATCTTTCTAGAAACTCTACATTGTCTATAACTTCACCATTTTTAAACAGATATTCAACATTATCTTTATAGATACATTGTTCATAAACCATCTGTCCTTGTTTGTTCCAAAAAATTCTCCTTCCTAGATTTAAGCCATCGTTCGAATCATTATCCCAATTATACAGCTCTGTATATGACAAACTGTCTGTATAATAATTTTCTAAATACTTTTTTCCGTTTTTAAAGAGACTTTCATTTATAACAAATCCATCTTCATCGCATAATATTTCAACTGATTTTTCACCGGAATTATATAGACGAATCACCTTTCCATCCTCATCTATATTGTCATACTCATAGTTTTCTTTTTCATTTTCTAAAAGAGCTTCTTTTTTCACAGACAAACTCATATCTAATCTTCCGGTCATAAAAAGATGTGCAGACATAATCTGACCACGTTTTATTTTTTGCGAACCATACAGTTCCATATCCCTAATTGTCGGCAGCTCTGTAAAAATAAATTTAGCGTTTACATTGTTTTTTGCAAACAATCTTGCTCTAAATCCCTGAGCAACATCGACTCCGGAAAATTCATATCCACTAAGTAATGTAAAATCAAATACTCTCATCTGTATCACCCATAACTACTTTTGCAGCTAATTGTTTTAATTGCTTCTTTTGCCTGTCTATATATTCATTGAATATCGTCTGACTAGTTATTATATTTTTTAGAGTTTCTTTCATCTTCACATAGTTGCTGCTTTCAAAAATATTTCCCATTGGATATAATTCTTTTGAATGCGCTGTATTGTCAAACGCTAGTATTATCATATTATTAACCATTGCCTCGTTTACTGCATTGTATAGCTCTCTGTAATGATTAATATCCAAATAAATATCGCATCTTTCAAACAGTTCTTTTCTCTTTTGTTCCGTAATACATGGATATAACTCAACATTATTATTTATATCCAGTCTCGTTAATTTATCTGACATAATGGTACTGGCAGCTATATGAAAAGTTATTTCCGGAAAGTCATTTATAAGCTGTTCAATATACTCAAGCTGATCCGATTCTGTAATAGTAAGTGCTTCCTTTTTTCCAAATTTTAATTCATTATTTTCAAAATATGAATATACTCTGTCGCATTTATAATTTGAATTTTCTTTATACCAATTGACCTGCTGCTCTTCACTGCACAGTATTCGAAACGCTGTGTTAGTCTGAGTTATTACTGTCAAATCTGAGTTTAATCTATTTTGTGGCAGGTATGATATTTTAAAATTACCATAATCCCAGGCAAATTTATTTAATATCTCATCACTTGTCAGCCATATATTTTCATCATAAATTTTATTATATTTAAGATAAGCTTCCAAATAATCAGCAAAGCCTCTATAGCTCTTCGGACTAATGCGGGTGCCAAACGTGGTATATGTCTTTGGACCTGTCTGTTCTAATACTTTAATGTCACCATTTCTATCATAGAATTCCCTGACTGTAACATTGCCGCCACTCACATTCTCCGAACAATACATATATCCGTATTTGTTGTAATAATCTATTCTATATACTGTATTATTCCTGTCAATCCACTCGACTCTGCTGACCATTCTTTTCTCTATCGGATTCTTAAAATAGATGTTTGCCTTTTTGGTTTTATTATCATATATAGCACCATTTAGACCATCTGCACGAACACTCCAATATTGAGGGATATCTATGAATGCATAATACCTGTCTTTTTCCTTAAGCACATCGTTTTTTTCAGATATGCCACAAAACAAATCTATGGCTTCTATTGTTTTGCATTCTTTAAATCCCATATTTTCTGCCAGCTCTATTATATTTTTCTCAAACTTACCTAATTCATCAGTAATAAAAATCATAGGGCAAACCCACCCTCTGTATAATGTAAAAACCTCTGTGTTATAAAATAATTCTCGCCATTTTCTAATCCGGCATTTGCAAGTATTTCTAATCCATTACTATCGTCCGCATCCGCTGAAACTATATAGACCGTATTATCATCACAGATAATCTCATTCTCCTTTAAATGCTCATGCCATTCACAGCTATCGAATTTTCTATTTAATAGCCTCATTGCATTCCTTATAGAGCTATTCTCTCCACCATAGAATACGAGTCGTATATTGTTTTGAGTAGCTTTTTTTAGCAGCTTCTCCAGCATAGCTGTTCTATCCACAATTCTGCCCATAGAATTACACAATAAGCCATCCTCCATCTGCTCTCCCCATGGGGTTCTCAGTATTGTGAAATAGTAGGCTCTGTCAATTTCATTATTTGTATGCAGCATCAACAGGGTTGCAGCATAATGATATATTTTTTTCTCTGCTTTCTCATTATTTTTTCTTGCCTCATCAATAAAATAATTCCATTTTTCATCTATCAATAAGGTTTTTCCGCTGAATATGGCATTTAAAGCATCCTGGTCAGGAAGCCATGTCCGTGGATTATCGTTCAGATAATCTATAACCTGTTGAAACAGGCTTCCATTTTTCCTGATATTGTCAAGATTCATGCAAAGAACACCCGCATTAAAATATCTGTCACGACTTGTCTGCCCTGCTGCTACAGCGTATGGAGTTCCCCAATTTCTTATTGTCGAACAATCCTGAGCAGCCGCCAGACAGTAATTATCTATATTTAGGTTCCATAATTCTTCAATATCTGTATTTACAAATAAATCAGAGTCCAAATATATTATTTTTTTTAAATCCGGCATAATATCGGGCAACATAATTCTGAACATTGTTCCAATTGCAAATCTATTCATTGAATCAGCAAACGTGCCAAAAACGTCCGAATTAAAATGATGAAATTCTATATCATTTCCACTATTATCAGCAATAAGACTCAGCTTATTTTTATTTATTTCGTTCAATGTGTCATCATGTAATATATGAAAAACTATTGGCGCTTTTGTGTTTTCAACAATGGATTGCATCGTTGTTCCAGCCCAGACACTGTAATTTCCATCCTTATCATGTATACCAAGACAGATATGCATTGCATTATCCAAAAAGTATGCATTATCCATTTTTTTCGCAGTTACTCTCAGCCTTGACATTCTTTTCAATACCACATCATCTGAAAAAAACTTCACATATGGATTATTAAATATATCCGGTTCACTCTTTAAAAACTCTTCTTTGCAAATATCCAGTTCCCTATTCATAAAGGTTTCTATTCTACTATATGGCTCAATATATTGGTGCCATAACAAAAATGTCTGGATTTCACAATAACACTGCTCAATTACATTTCCCAGTTCTGCTTTTCTACTTTGAATAGCCTGCCTTATATGATCCATAATAATCTTAGCATCCCGGATCTTTGCATTGCTAATTTCAGAACGTATAATGCCCTCTGTATTCTCAAAGTAATAGTATAATGTCGATTGCACCTTACAATATTTCTTTGCAAGTAACACACAAAGCATAGAAAAATGTGTATCCTCATAATATACATCTTCTATAAATCTTAGATTATGTTCTATTATAAATTTGGTTGAGTATAGCTTTGCCCATGCTGTTACATTAGTAAATCCGGTCAGACCTATAATGAGATTTTTCCTATTATCAACATTATCCAAATCAAGCCTTTGAATTTCAAAATCATTTACTTCTAATACATTTGGCTTATCTGCTTTAAAGCACGATACACCACACTGTGCCACATCATAATCGTCCTCTGTCATTCTGTCATACAGCACCCTGAGCATATCCGGATGCACATAATCGTCCGCATCCACAAATGTGATATATTTGCCGGTGCAGATATCCATTCCCAGATTACGTGCACCGCCACACTTTCCTTTTTTCTGTATTTTAAGAGATATAACATTCTCCGGGTATTGTCTTTGTAAGGATTCTAATATAGACCATGTATTGTCTGTTGATAAATCATCTATGAGTATCACTTCGAGATTTTCAAAGCCATATGTCTGGCTGTAAATTGAATCAAAGCATCTCATAATGTATTTTTGTACATTGTAGCATGGAATAATTACTGATATCTTGTCTTTACCATTCATAACATTTTCTCCATAATATATAAAATAATCAAATTAGTACTTCCTCTAATCGTGTAAAATCACCTTGTAGCTTTTCCAACCTATTTGTACTATTTCCTTTACAACTCACAAACTATACTGTTCACATGACATTTCTCTGCGGCTCTCGGATTTTTCTTTGCGAACTGGCGGTTGATTCTCTTTTTCACTATCTCGCAGTCCTCACGCTTGATTCCGATGAGCATGATAAGAAACTGCACCTTTCCATACGAGGTATATATGTCACTGTAGCGGATTGATTCACCAACGCACTTCTTAAGCTGCCTTGAATACTTGTTCATCTTTGTCTCGCTCTGTACCTGTCTGCCTTCCTCGTCCTCCAGAGTACAGAGCATGAGATATACAGGTACCCTTGTGCGCTTCATAATACGGATGGACGCCTGGTATATTCCTCTGAATACCGGATAGCTGCAGAAATATCCACCTCTTTCTGTTTCCTCCTGCTCGTTCATGCCCTCCTGGATGTTTTCCAGTATCTCATGTGCATGATTCATCTGATTACTGTATTTCTCAAGGATTTCCAAGAGTCTTGAAGATGGATAAATACCGCACTCCCTGAGATAATAGTCCACGACATCCGTGTATAGCTCTTCCGCCTCATCATAGCGCCTGGTCTCTACCATCGCCTCCATGATGAGCTCCTCCCACTCATTGAATGGGTCGACCTTTGCCGCATATACTCCGAGCTTCTCCAGTCCCTTGAATTGTTTTCTCTTTCGCAGTATATACGCAGCTTCATTTATGATTTTCTCAAACATAATGTGATAGCGTCTGGCCTCCTGTGCTATCCACGTCTCGCCTGTATATGCCGCCAAAAACTCTCCCTTATACAGATATAGTGCTTTTATGTACAGCTCAAGCATATTGTCTTCTATTTCCTTTATCCGCTCATCACACACTGTCTCTGCACTCTCCGGTTCATGTGGCATCTGCTTTTCCAGTGCACAGGCCTCGTTATAGAGCTTCTCAAACTCTGCTGCATCCTCTTCTATCTCTATATCCGGAGTCCAGTAATATATGCCTCCCTCCAAATATACGAGGTTCTTTCCCGGCAGTCCAAGCTGTGCGAGCTTTTGCTTTGTCTTGTATACAATAACTCTTAGTGCCGTGTGAGGTGCATCTATGTCACGCTCACCGATTACTATTTCCTCGAGCTTATCCTTTGCTATTCCGCAGTCAGAATAGTGTATCAAAGCCTGCATCATGCGGTTGAACTGGCTTTCCTTATGCATTTTTTCCGCCACAAATGGTGCTCCGTTATAGTCCATTCTGAAATTGCCAAACATCTGTACCTTGATTTTATGCGTCATAGGTGCCTCTCTTCCCGAGTTTTATAAACCTGCTTATTATAGAATTCATATTATCATTGACTCATATATTCAGCTAGTTTTTAACTAAACAAATTAATCTAATTATCATTATACATCAATTACGCGCATGGCAATAACAACGACAATTTACACAAAAAGTGTCAAAACTCGTACTTGACAAATCGTAAGATATATGATAGCTATTTCTGCTATCAATCGTCTTCTTTATGCCTCCATGATATATTTATCCTCTATTATGCAAAAATCAGCTATTCGAAGCAAGAAATAAAAAAAGATCCTGCAAGAAAATCTCACAGGATCCGGTTATTTCTGATATATTAAATCAGATATGTTAAATCAAATATTAAATTAGAAAATAGCATTTACAATTGTTGAACCAATGGCTGTTGCAAGGAATGCCAGTCCACACACGAGTGGAAGCTTATTGTCATCCTCTTCTATTGCCCTTACTCCAAAGAATATGCTTACATATCCTACTACTCCCGCAAATGTATGCAGCCAGCCGCTCACATTGCCAAAGAACTGGAATGGGATTATGTCGATGATTGCTGCCACAAGGATAATCGGAAGGTATACTGCATCATACAGACATGCTGCTGAAAGTGTCTGTGCAAATGTCACCTTTTTATCCTTCTGCACTGCGTTTAATACAACCAGAATAACTGCTGCCAGGATGAGTACTCTCACTGCCTCTCCTACGATTCCTGAGAAGATTCCCTCAAAGAAGCTCGCCGGGTAAAATGAGAATCCAAAGCCGCCTATGCTGCCAATTACGCTTGATAACAGATATACTACAGACAGCACTACCTCTACTATGGCAAATAAGCCAATAAATATAAAGCCTGATGCCATATTTGCATTCTTTACAAACTCTGCTGCAGCCTGTGCCGGCTTCTTAACAAGACCCTTGTAGAATGTGATGATAGATGCCACATTCTTGTCATTCTGCAGCTGCTGTCCTGCTGCACTCACCTGCTGTGTGAAGTTATCAAACGCCTGCGACTGTGCGCTGCCCTGTGGCTGTCCATTGAACTGTCCCTGTGGCTGTCCGTTGAACTGTCCCTGTGCACTGCCCTGTGGCTGTCCGTTGAACTGTGCCTGTGCGCTGCCCTGCGGCTGTCCGTTAAACTGTCGCTGCTGTGCTGCATTATCTGCCTGTGCATTGTTGTCCTGTGTCTGATTTGGTGCCTGTGGCTGTGCCTGCTGACGACATGTGCATACCTCATCATCAGCTAACTGCCTGCCACAATTTGTACAGTATTTCATAACTGAAACCTCCTTAAAATAATTAATAAACTGCTGATAATTATATTAGCATTTCGGATATTTAATAGCAATATTTATTTGATATTTATTTGATATTTATTTCATATTATATTATGATTATTTATAATCATTCACATTCTACAGAGGAATAAACATGCCACAAACACTTAATATAGCTGTATGCGAGGACGAAGCTGCAGAGACCGTGCTGCTTTGTGATATTCTCAACCACAGCGATATCCAAAATACATACACTGTCTTTACGGATGCAGATTCTTTTCTTGCCTCATATGAGTACGGAAAGTATGACCTGCTGCTCATGGATATATACATGAAAGATTCCATGACCGGCATAGAGGCAGTCTCCATAATCCGCGAGACAGATGCCGATATCCCGGTTGCTTTCATCACGACAAGCACGGAGCATGCCTTGGAAAGCTACAGGCTGTCTGCCATCGGATATATCGAAAAGCCGGTTTCTGCAGCTGAGCTAAGTAACATTCTTCACCTTGCCATGCTGAAGAAATCAGATGCCCCGTCTCTTTATGTGAAGAGAAACAAGAGTATGGAGAGGCTTGCCCTTTCTGATATCATGTACATAGAGCAGAGAGCCAGGCAGATTTTCATACATTTAAAAGAAAATGAGGAAATCAGCTGCTATGAGAAGCTTTCAGATCTTTCAGATCAGCTGCCCGCTGAGCTGTTTTTTCTGCCGCACAAAAGCTACGCGGTAAACCTGTCGTATGTCACACGCATTGATACTTCACTCAAATGCTTCGTGATGGCCGATGACACAAATATCCCTATCAAGAGAGAGCTCTCCGGCAAAGCCAAAAAGGCTCTGGAGAGATACTACTTTGATCACACCAGAGGGCTTAAATAAGGCACTTTCCTATTGATTTGATATGAGCTAGACTGTCAAAAGTAATACACTGCAAGGAGCCCGGATTATGAAAAAAATTAGCGCTATACGAAATATTCCCTATCTGACAATTATACTGCTTACACTGATTTGCATACTGCTTCTTTCCTCAAAAAACATGATTATGAGCCAGGCGAGCTATCCTGAAGCCACTATCGTAAGCTCTGCATATGCCGTAGTGGAAGGCTCGGATTCAGATAAAGAAGAAATCACATTTCCACATACCTTTAAGCACCTTTCGCCGCGCACACATGTCACCGTCACCACACATATCAACCTGAACAAGGATGATCCAATCTACATAAAAACTGTCTATTCCCCTGCGAAGGTCTATCTGGACGATGACCTCATATATGAGTTTGGCAGGGCCGAAAACTATCCATCCTATATGAAGGATCCCGCAACCGAGGGGTACCTGATAGGCACTGACGGTCATTCAGGTGATACAGAGCTTCGCATAGAGTATCTGTCTCCTGTTACCAGAAGCTCGCTTACGGTATATTCTCCTATCTACGGAGCATACAAATCCTTATTTTTCACTCTGTTAAAGCTGAATAAATGGTCATTCTTTATAGCACTGCTTGAGCTTGCCGCAGGTGTTTTGTTTATATTTATCTCACTAATGCTTTTATACTACGATAAAGAGGTTTGCAAGATGATATTTCATTTTGGATTCTTCTCACTCATGGCCGGCATGTGGTCTATCGGCGAGTGCAACTACACAGGTGTCATAGTCAAAAACCCTACACTGCTGTATCTGTGTGCTTTTATAGGGCTTTTCTCGCAGATGATTCCGCTGCTGTATTTCTGCAGGCTTGCAGTTGGTTTTAAGAATGACAAGCCAATTATAGCTATCGCGAAGCTCCTCACCGTGCTTGACCTTGTCGCTTGTGTCTTACAGCTTAGCGGTACGGTTGCACTATCCCAGAGCATGTACGTGTTCCATGTCATTCTGCCTCTCATACTTTGCTTCCTGACTGCATACATCATCCTTGAGGCTGTTCGTAGCCAAAACAGCAGGGCAAAACGGCTGATGGTTCCGGTATTCATACTGGCACTTGCTTCATGTGCTGAGATAATCAATTATCATTTAAAATTTGTGGCCTCATTGTCATTACTGTACCAGATTGGAACTCTGCTTTTCATTATAATCATGGGAATTATAATGGGGCTTAATATAAGCGATATGCTCATGATAAAACGTGAGAATGAAAGACTCATATTCGATATGAATCTCCTTGAGCATTCCCTGTTGGAGCAGAAGAAATATAATTCGCTCATCACAACAAACGAACAGCTTTTTAAGAAGCAGCGTCACGATCTGCGTCACCAGCTGGTTGCAATAAAAGGCCTCGCAAACACTGAAAATAAACAGCTGAATGAATACCTGGATGCCCTGATCCACAGCATACCATCTGCGCCTGCAAGCTATTGCGAAAACAGGGTAGTCAATTCCACTCTGTCATACTATAGTGCCATATGCAGAAATGAAAATATCGCTCTTGAGACAAAGCTTATTGTTCCGGAAACCGATGATGCGGCCTTGGACAATGACCTGTGCCTGGTATTTGGAAATCTGATAGAAAACGCTATAGAAGCCTGCAGACGCATGGATACTTCTGATTCTTTGAACGAGAAATCATCGCACTTTATCCGACTGCATGCCCACGTACACTATAAGACACTTATTATTACTATGGACAACAGCTTTGACGGACATGTTACCATCCAAAACGGAAAATACCGTTCTTCTAAGAGGGACGACTATGGTATAGGTCTGTCATCCATCCGCTCTGTTGCCGGCAAATATGATGGTGACGTTGCATTTGAAGCAGCTGATGGTATATTTCAGTCATCAGTATACCTTCAAATATATAAATGACACACTAAAATCATTAATTTATATTAATGCTTCATACCTAAATTTCATTTTCAGAGCCCAACTAACTTATTGTATATAATGTATACATATGCTATAATAATAAAAGAATTTTGTGCATTATACACATATGGAGTTTTAATTTATGATAGAACACACGATATACAAGGAATTTATTGATAAAATTTCAGAATTATCAGACGGGATATATCCTATCATCACCGACCTGGATAATGACTTATCATACGTACCGGATAAGACAGCTGATTTTTTCGGCTTTGAAGCCGGCGAGCATACCTGCTTCTTTGAACAGCTGAGCTCTTGTGTCAACGACGTTGACCTGCCGGAATATAAGCAGGAAATCCGCTATCGCTTAAATGGTGAAAAACCGGATGATATATTTTATGTCCGCATGGGAAAGCATACCAAAGAATATATGATGGGATTTTATTCTGATATTTTTACCGGTGATGACGGACACCGCTACCATGTCCTCGTGCTCAGAAACGAAAATACCCTTCCGGATATCGACCCATATACATATCTTTATGGTCAGTCAAAGTTTGAAAGAGACATCAACGGCTATATCATGGAAAACAGGTCTGTAACCATAATCGAGGTGGAGATAGGTCATATAGATGAGTTCAATATACTGTATGGTTCCAATTTCAACACTGCAATCCAGCGTGAGCTTGCGCTCAAGTTCATCTACATGATGGATGGCAGCACCGCTACCTACTATATGAATAATTGCAAGTTTGTATTTGTGGTAAAGGAAGCAGACCGTGCCTTGGCCGAGGCCTTCTATCAGAAAATTGCCGATACAATAAAGTCCATGTATTTCTTTAAATGCTTTAAATTTGAGTTTGATATATATGCTGCGTGTCTGATTCTCAAGGATTATGATGGTGATACCTCAACTGTCATCAGCAAGGTGGAGTACACTCTAGACCGCGCGAAGGAGCTTCACAGCCCTGATTTGTTATTTTTCAATGATATGGTCAGGTTCAATGGCAGCTCGCATATAGATATCATGAAAATCATTCATCAGTCGGTTATCAATAGCTGTGATGGCTTTTTTGTAGAGTTTCAGCCCATTGTAAAGGCTTGCAATGGTGAAATAATGGGTGCTGAGGCTCTGGTGCGCTGGAAAAAGGAGCCTTTTGGCACGGTGCCACCCGGACTGTTTATCGACTGGCTTGAGGATACCCCTGCTATGTATGAGCTCGGAAATTATATCATGAGAACTGCAATAAGCGCAGCCAGTGAATTTGCAAAGATAAAACCGGGCTTTTTCATCAATGTAAATGCATCCTCAGAGCAGCTTGAAAAGGAATGTTTTGTGGAAGATACTCTGGCAATTCTTAAAGAGTATGATTTTCCACCTTCACAGCTATGGATAGAGATTACAGAGCGATGCAGAGATCTGCCTATATCTATGATAAAGAAAACTGTCACTGCATTCAGGGAAGCCGGAATCCACATCACTATGGATGACTATGGCACAGGAAGCTCTTCATCTCAGATGATGCTTGAGCTTCCTGTAGAGGGTGTCAAGATAGATATGTTCTTTGTTAAAGACATTCTCGAGGAGAAAAAGAAGCAGGCACTTGTAATCGGAATGATTAATTTTGCCAATGCCGCAGACTTAAAGATATGTATTGAAGGCATAGAAAATGATAACCTTGAGAGCTATCTCAGGCAGTTCGACGTCACCTGGTTTCAGGGCTATCACTACTCTAGGTCTATCTGTCAGGATGAGCTTATGAAGCTTCTTATAAAGCCATAGCCCTGGATATTACTCAAGATTTTCCTTAAATACTGTCAGTGCGCCATTTTTCTTTAAAATCAGCATAACAATTGCTGCCACTATGCTTCCGGCCACTGTAGAGATAAGGAATGGCACTATGTATATAAACATGCCTTCCGGCTGAATAAGCATCACGTATTTTGCAAGAGGATACGCTGCCAGGCCTCCGAGTATGCCTGTGCCAAGCGCCTCTGCAATACATGTCGGTATGATTTTTTTGCTGAATCTGTACATCAGTCCACAGCACAGAGCGCCTACCATGCTTCCCGGGAATGCCATGAGGCTTCCAAGTCCTGTCAGGTTTCTGATGATACTCGCACAAAATGCCACACCGACACCCCATGCAGGTCCTAAAAATACTGCTGCGCATATATTTACCATGTGCTGTACAGGTGCACATTTGCTGCCGGCAACAGGGAAGCTTATTAAGCTTCCTGCTACGGCAACTGCCACAAGCACTCCTGCCATGGCAATCTTTCTGATTGAAAGAGTTCTTTTTTTAGTGTTCTTTTTACTTTCCATTATTACCTCACCTTAAAGTATATCGCATATTTCTGTACTAAAAAGTTACAATATATCAATATACTCTCCTGCAAGTGCCTTGTTCATGCTTCGCACTGCACAGAACTTACCGCACATACTGCATGCCTCGCTGTGGTCATCCTCAGGCAGACGGTCATCCCTGATAGCCTTAGCTGTCTCAGGATCAAGCGCACATGCAAACTGTGCATCCCAGTCGAGCACACGTCTGGCATCTGCCATCTTATCATCTATATCTCTGGCTCCCGGTATTCCCTTTGCAATATCAGCTGCATGAGCCGCAATCTTTGACGCAATAATTCCCTGCTTTGTATCCTCCACATTTGGAAGAGCAAGATGCTCCGCAGGTGTCACGTAGCAAAGGAAAGCTGCGCCGTTCATTGCTGCCACTGCTCCACCGATTGCTGCTGTGATGTGGTCATAGCCCGGTGCGATATCTGTTACGAGAGGTCCAAGTACATAGAATGGTGCTCCCATACAGATTGACTGCTGTACCTTCATGTTTGCTGCTACCTGATCAAGCGGCACATGTCCCGGTCCCTCTACCATGACCTGTACGTTGTGATCCCATGCACGCTTTGTGAGCTCTCCAAGTCTTACAAGCTCCTCTATCTGGCATACATCTGTTGCATCTGCTAAGCAGCCCGGTCTGCAGGCATCTCCAAGCGAGATTGTCACATCGTGCTCCTCACAGATTTCAAGTATCTCATCATAGTGCTCGTAGAAAGGATTTTCCTCTCCTGTCATGCACATCCATGCAAATACAAGGCTGCCTCCACGGCTTACGATATTCATCTTACGCTTGTGCTTTTTAATCTGGTCTATCGTTTTTCTTGTGATTCCACAGTGAAGTGTGACAAAGTCCACTCCATCCTCTGCATGGAGTCTGACTACATCGACAAAATCCTGTGCTGTAAGTGTTGCAAGATCACGCTGATAGTGGATAACACTGTCATAAACAGGCACTGTTCCTATCATTGCAGGACATTCGCTTGTAAGCTTCTGTCTGAATGGCTGTGTGTTGCCATGGCTTGAAAGATCCATGATAGCCTCTGCTCCAAGCTTTACAGCGCTCATGACCTTCTGCATCTCCACATCATAGTCCTTGCAGTCTCTTGACACACCGAGGTTTACATTGATTTTTGTGCGAAGCATGCTTCCAACGCCCTCTGCATCAAGTGACTTGTGATGCTTGTTAGCAGGAATAGCTACCTTTCCGCTTGCAACAAGCTCCATCAGCTTGTCTACATCCATCTTCTCTTTCTTTGCTACCTTTTCAATTTCAGGTGTTACGATGCCCTTTCTTGCGGCATCCATCTGTGTTGTGTAATTACTCATTGTACTCTCCTGTTCTTTATTTTATTACTGTTAATTAGTAGTTATTACTATTCTTATTATTACTGCTATTAATTATTTAACATGTGCTTATTTCATTGTATGAACAACGCTCCATGATTCATAGGACCGCTGCCGTGTCCCAGGTCAAGCATGGCTTTTAAACATGCTGTGACATATCTCTTGCCGTTATCCACAGCCTGCTCGAGCGACTGACCCTTTGCCAGACCGCTGGCTATCGCTGATGAAAGCGTGCAGCCTGTGCCGTGTGAGTTTGGATTATCCACTCTTTTGGTCTCAAATGTGATGATTTGCTTTCCATCCCACAAATAGTCACACACACATGCTGTGTCTGTGAAATGACCTCCCTTGCTTAAAACCGGACAGCCGTATTTATCATAAACAGCCTTTGATGCCTCTATGATGTCATCTGTGCTTTCAATCTGTCTGCCTGATATCACCTCAAGCTCAGGGATATTTGGCGTGATGATGTCAGCCAGTGGAAAAAGCTTCTCCATCAGAGTGTTTGCGGCATTTTCTTCAAGCAGCCTGCTTCCGCTTGTAGCGACCATCACCGGGTCCAGAACTATGTTTTTTGCCTTATATTTTACAAGACCTGCGGCAATCGCCTCAATTGTATCTACCGATGATGTCATACCGATTTTCACCGCATCCGGAAAAATATCCGTAAAAACAGCCTTCATCTGTGCCTCAATAAAATCCGCCGGTACATTCATCACCGCATCAACTCCCATGGTGTTTTGTGCCGTGAGTGCTGTAATGACACTCTCGCCAAACACACCGTTTGCAAGCATGGTCTTTAAATCGGCCTGCACGCCTGCGCCACCGCTTGAATCGCTTCCCGCAATTGTAAGTGCTGTATGCATATTTACGCTCCTTTCTACTGAATGTTGTGATTTCTCATAACTGTTCAGTATTTTCAAAATATTGTTTAATTACTGTAGTTATAGCAGTATGTCATACTGTGATTACAGAATCTTGTCGCATATTTCTGCGAGTTCCTTGGCTGCAGCCTTTATATCTGCGCTTGCAAATATCGCTCCTACCACTGCGATTCCTGCAATCCCTGTGCTCTTTAGCGTGACCGCATTGTCTGCATTTATGCCTCCGATTGCAACAACCGGTATATCGACAGCCGCCGTGATTTCACGCAGAAGCTCCTTTGTCATAGGCTTTGCATTGAGCTTTGTGGTAGAGCCAAACACAGCTCCGCTTCCCAGATAGTCAGCGCCATCAGCTTCTGCCCTCTTTGCCTGCTCCACGGTCTTTGCCGTGACTCCTATTATCTTGTCAGTTCCAAGAAGCTTTCTGGCCTCCGCCGGATTCATGTCATCCTGTCCCAGATGTACTCCATCGGCATCTATATCAATTGCAAACTGCACGTTATCATTGATGATGAGCGGCACCTTGTGCTCATGACAGATTCTCTTTATCTCAAGAGCCTCACTATACTCATCCTTAAGCCCTTCATCAGAATCCGTACTCAGAATATCCTTGTCACGAATCTGAATCATAGTGGCACCGCCCTCTATTGCAAGCTTCACATGCTCAGAAAGCCTCGCTCCATGCAGCCACTGCCTGTCTGTTATAGCGTAGAGCTTTAAATCAGTTTTGTTCATATATACCATTCACCTCTTATCCTGTTGTTTTCCAAATATAAGACTCATAACCTGCATACCAATTGTCTGTCATACAGCGATATTCACATCAGTTCATAATCACCATCGCATATATGATATACTGCATCAATCAGCCTGTCCCGGTATGCAGCATTTCCGGGCTTAATGAAATGACAGCTGTTTGTCTCTCTGCCGTGCTCTGCCATATCAGAGGCAGCAAGCCCGCCTGCACTCTTCATGCAGCTAAGTGCTGCTGTGACTGCACCGTATTTATCATCGCAATCAGCCGCAACAAATGCACAAATGAGCCCTGAAAGCATACATCCGGTGCCTGTCACCCTCTTCATCATAGGATGGCCGCCTGTGATGCTTCCTACCCTGTAATTATGCGTGTATCCGTCAGCATCCAACGCAACAGCATTCACTACACAATTATCCATCACACCGGTACCCGTCGCATCAGTACTCATCAGACTGCTTTCATTATTGTCATAGCAATCAGCTTCATCACATAATTCTGCCACATAATCGGTCTCACCTGTAATCACACAGATGCAGCCATATCGCAGGGCCGCCCTGCACGCAAGCGCCTTTGCATCAGACTCATCTGCCGTATCGGTCACTTCCACGCCACCATCGCACCTGCCATGCTCCATAACAGCCTTGACCTCAGACAAATTGCCCTTAATCACATCCACATGCACCTCGTCAAGCAGGCTCATCACAAAATCCATCCTGAAGCGGCTCACGCCCACACCAACCAGATCAAGCACAATAGGAATGTTCTTTTTCGCTGCCATCCTCGCAGCAATGCGCATCGCCTCAAAGCGCTCCTCAGAGGGAGTGCCTATATTCAGGTTCAGCCCATCGCAGATACCCGTGACCTCATCCATCTCCTGCGGTGCCATAGCCATAATAGGCCTGGCCCCACATGCCAGCTCAATATTGGCCACATCATTGATAGTAACCATATTTGTGATGTTGTGAATCAAAGGACTGCGTGACTTAAGTTTTTCTATAAAATCATTCATCAGTATCTCTTTACAGCTATTCATAATCACCCACACATTCAAAAAGCGGATATACCGCCAATGAGTATATCCGCCTAAAAATCGTGCGATATTATCCTACGTTGGCATTATCCAAATCAGGTTATGGGTCAAGACACTACCAGTCTACTCTCAGCCGGCTAAACACCAGCTCCCCTGTTGTGTTTTTATAAATAAATCTAGGAATAATGTAACTATTCAGAACCAAACCACGCACATTCGCAAAAACGCACGATGCTCGTGCTTTCCCGCTGCTACGCAGCTAATTTTGCTCATATGTGTGGGGGTGGCTCTATTCGAGCCCCTTGAGAACAAGAAAACCTGCTGCTTACATGCAAGCATGACGCATCAGCTTT
>OKXB01001318.1_pt1 | contig 25085 bp, 30 predicted proteins | sample 1601731 | NCBI WGS metagenome assembly OKXB01 (sample SAMN04414077, study PRJEB24778) | human gut metagenome | material: faecal | host: Homo sapiens
ATACGGGCGGTGGTGGCAGCGGTGTGTATGTGATCGGAAGCCACGACTCCACCCCAGCAACAGACCATAACGTGTATTCCGCATTGCGCTCGCTGATCATGTTCATGCGCAAGGATACGGAGGAACGCACCGGTTTCCTATTATCCCTGTTGGGCGGAACCGTCATCAAGAAATACGCCAAGTTCGGTGATTTCGTTACCGGTGTTTCTGGAGGTTACATCGGTGAGGACGCCCGTGCCGAGCTGGAGGCTTTGGTCCTGCGCAGCTCTCTGAGTGTACCAGAACTTCGTTTCAACCGTCAGACCTATTTTGAAGGATATAATACTATAAGTCCCGGCGGAGGGCTGAAGATAAAAAGCTTTGTCGCCAATAGTGACGGCAGCTATACTGTCATCCCTGATCTGGAGGATGGTGTACCGCTGGGACAGAAGCCGGACGATATCCTCCTAGGCTTCTGGCATGACAAAAGCGTCACTACCGGTGACTTTATTGGTTTCCGGAAAATACAGTACCGTATCACTTCCGCAGATTACGACGAGAAGACATTCGTGATGGTTCCGCGTCCCGGATATGAGTTCGTTCCCCATAACGAGATGCGTCTCGGACAGACGGGGAACTTCACCGACAAGGAGCGTCAGACTTATATCATCATAGACGTGCGTGACGGTAACTGCTGCATCACCCTTGTTGACAATGCCAACACCTGGGACCCGGAGCCGGCACAGATGAAGAGCTGGTTCGGCAAGAAGAAGGGTATGACCATCAACGGGATCAACTGCGACAGGTTCTCGGCAGTATTGCAGGATATCATCATGACGGGATTGATTTTTCAAATTGATGAAATTACCGGTAGCACAGTCCGCGTTCCTATCGACTTCCCTAGCTGGGAGCCGGGCAGGAAGTATGCGTATTATTCCCGTGTGCCCCATAACGGTTCCACATGGTTGTGCGTCAATGACAAGGGCACTACTTCCGAGCCATCCGAAAACAATCCGGACTGGCTTGTATCAGCCGCCAAAGGTGACAAGGGTGATCCGGGACTGTCTGTAATAGGTGGCGGTCATTGGGAATCCTCTAAGACCCCATACGAGGTCAATACCATGGTCACTTTGGCGGGCTGTGTTTTTATCTCCAAGGTGAAAACATCCAATCCTCCGATTAAAATTGCAAGGTTCAGGAACGGCAATTATCGAAAGAAAAAGGATGGCGGTTATATCCTTGCCGGGAAATCAGCCGACTGGACCGTGCATGAAGACTGGGAGATGCTGCTGGACGGTCGTGAACTTAAAGGTGAGAGCATCACCTTCTTGGGTGAGTTCGCATCCCATCCGTCCAATCCCAAGGAGGGTGACAGCTACCGAAATACGGCTGACCATTGTACTTACATATACCGGAATGGTTTGTGGATGGTCATGGTCAAAGACGGGACTGACGGTAAGGACGGCAAAGGTTACGAGTGGATCTACACCCGTACCAACATCATCGGCCTTACCCCTGACAAGCCGGATTCGAAGCAGCAGGATGATTATATACCGGAAGGCTGGACAGATGATTTTCTTGGCGTGGATGCAGACCATCAGGTGGAATGGGCGTGCAAACGTGTGAAGCGTGATGGAGTATGGAGTGAATGGAGCACTCCGGCCCCTGTGCACCGTTGGAGTAAGGACGGGGAGTCGAATATCATGGCCGACCTTGACAATGAGATGGTGAGCGTCGCTCTTACCAGTACCGGTGTTACTACTTCCGCACAGTCATGGACTACCCATGTATCCATGTGGTACGGTACCGAGAAACTCACCCTTGAGACTTTAACAGTCAGCACGCCTGCCGGTTTCACGGCAAGCACAAGCAAGGCCACCGGAGCGGTGGCGATATCCGTCGCTGCCGGAAAGTCGGTTCCGGAACAGAATACGGTCACCATCACACTGGCTGCAATGAAGAACGGGCAGCTCTATACCCGTGAACTGACTTTCAAGATAACCGGTGTCCGTGGCGGGGCGGACGGTTCCGATGCGGTAATTTATAGCCTTGTCACTTCGGCCACGATGGTCAGCAAGAACAAGAACGGCGGTTACAGTGTAGCTTCGGTATCCTGCCGGCGTATGAAGACAGTCGGTGCGGTCACTACGGCCACAACGGACGGGGAGTTGAAGTACAGTCGTGACGGTGCGGCCGAGGTTCCCATCGGTGATGGTGTCGGGGTGGCTTCCGGTAATTTTACCAGTAGCTTGAAGTTCGTGTTCTACGTGAACGGTCAGGCGGTTGATGTCGAGACTGTCCCGATGGTTGTGGACGGCAGTGACGGAAAGGATGGTGAGAGCATCACAGCAGCCGGTCATTGGGAATCCGCCAATACTCCGTATGCCAAGAACAGTACAGTATCGTTTGCCGGAGGATCTTATTTAAGCAAGGTTGAAACCTCCAACCCTCCGATTAAAATCGCCAAGTTCAGAAACGGCAGACTCCGCAGGAAAAGAGACGGCGGATACATCCTCGCCGGCAGATCTGCGAACCGGACGGTACATGCGGACTGGCAGGAGATGGTTGCTCCCGTCGGACCGTCGGCATCCTACTGGCTGGACAGTCCTGGCAGCGTGATCAACTTCACTTCAACAGGCACGCCATCCCCGTCTGGATTCCTTGTCACTTGCAAACAGAATGTGGCAGGCAATGTAAGCACGTGCAGCACGCTTTATCTGGCAGCCCGCAAATACAACGGAAGCTGGCTGGCTCATGTAGGTGCGACACTGAACAGCCAGATATCCGTACCTGCGACAGCCGGATACACCCAGTTTGCCGTCCGGGCTTATAAATCCGCATCTGACGCGAACGCATGGAATAATAATTTTGTCGCTGAAAAAGGGGTGGGTGTAGCTAATGATGGTGCCATAGGAGCAACCGGAGCAACAGGGGCGTTTCCCCGTGACAGAGGTGTATTCGCATCAGGACAGACTTATGTCTGGAATGCGGATTACCGGGATAAGGTCATATATCTGATAGGGGGAGTTTATTATAATTTCCTTGTAAAGAATTACGGTGCTTCCGTTACCGATGCACCCACATCTGTCAACGGTGATTCCAATTGGGAAGCCATGCAGAAGTTTGTGAATATCGCTACTGACACCCTGTTTGCCGATGGTGCGAATGTAGCCGGCTTCATGTTCAAAGACAAGGTTCTCAAGTCTTTTAATGACAAAGGTGAAACTCTTCTTATCAACGGTGAAACCGGGTATTTTAAATGCAAATTAGCAGAGATTACAGGAACAATCACGGCGGATAAAGGACGTATTGGCCCGTTCTCCATCATTTCGGGGGTATTGTCCTCAAAGATCCTTTATGAAAATGAAACAAATAAATACGTCGGTTTCAATTTGTCTGCCGGACAAATTGAGTTTTATAACGAAAGGACATTTGCAAACGTAAGAATCGGGGGAAACACGCAGTTTGTCACCATTGAAGGGATTAAGTATGATGCTGGAATTGACATACAGAGTCCAAATGCCATGATCGGAATGCACATCAAGACTCCGAGCATTCCTCTATTCGTGGAGGGAGGTAACATTTTCCTTCATCCGAACAATGACAGCTATGTTTCTCTTCGTGGCATAGTTGGCAACTGGAGGAATATCTCTGTTAAAGCTTCATTGAACAACAACGATGATAATGTGATGTTTATTAATAGAGACAATATAGAAGTGACGCTTCCTCCGGATGTTCCGGGACATACTATATACTTCAAACGTATGAGCGGCGGAGTAAGATTGACAGGAGGACGGATCCTGCCTGCTCCCGGAGGACAGGAGGTGTCTTATATTGATTTGGATTTTGCATCCGGCTTCATTAAGTGTATGGGTAATTATTGGGTTATGTTTTATTGCGGATAATTTAAATATAAAGTATGAGAATAAATTTTGCACAATTCCCTATTTATGATGGGATTAAAAAAGAAAAGCTTATAGCCAGTAACATCACTGAGGCCTTCGGTGACTGGATATATAAGAACGTAGCGGGCTTGAAGGCGCATCTCCTTGCTGAGAAGATATTCAAATCTACTGCTGAAGGTGTCGAGATTAACGAAGAAGAGGTGGATATCATAAGACGCTCCACCTCCATGCTGCCCGGTCTGCTGGCGGACTCACTGAATGATTATCTGGATAAAAAGAAGGAGTAGTATGAAAGAATTATGGCAATTAATCAAGATGCTGTTCTCAAGCAAGCCGGGTGATTTTGATACTCCTGAGCTACTTCCCATGAAGCATTATCCTTTCAAGGGATACCGTTTCATGATGTGGTGCGGACGGATGATATACCGTGCCGAGAACAAGGAGAACATAGATAGGTATATGCAGACCTATGCGGGTAAGGAGAGTATGACGCACGAAACCATACACCTGCGTCAGGCACAGGTTATCGGCTCATGGGTAAAATACTACTGGCGGTATTTTGTCGAGTGGATCAAGGGAAACCCTATCTGCCATCCTGCGAGCTCGGCATATTATACTATAAAATACGAAATGGAGGCGTATGCCAACGAGGGCAATCCGGATTATCCCGTGAACTATGACGGGAACAACCTTTCCCGTTATAAGATAAAAAGTGGCAGGAAGAAGCTGTACAAATCGGTTGGCGGCACTTCAAAAGCGTGGAAAACTTATATAAGAACTTTATAAAATTGATATTATGAGTGATTTGAATTTAGAAAATATAGTTGGCTTTAAAGCTGTGGATAAAAACGGCAACGAACGACAGGTGACCGTCGATGAGATGACAGAATTAGTTTCCGCACGGATTGTTTCCGCTGCATCAGAAATATCAACATTTGCTGCCGCTGCGGCAGCCGGAACAGATGAGTTTGAGGACCAGTTGCCCCAGTCCGACACCTTCTCTTGGCTCCGTACTTTGGACGGTTCCAAGAACCCAACTTTGACATCTTCTTCGGCTGCCGCGAAAGTCCTGGGAGAACTGATTGGCATAAATGATCTAAAAAGAGATGCAACTATAGCTAGAAATTCAGCTGGAGCTAATGATTCGTATTATTATAATATCATCCCATCTAATGTTGTAAAATGTAGTTATCTTGTAGAGATACTGGAAGACAGGAGTCAACCTAAAATTTATATTGTATCTAAATATTACAGTAACTACAAAAATGATTATAACGTTAAAGGTGTTGTAGTAGGGAATTCTATGTTATCTGTTAAATTTTTCTATAATGACAACGGAGATATTATCCTTTCTATTGTTGCTTCTACTAGGTCTTCTTTAGTTTCTGTTAAATTACTATGTGGAGATTCTATGCCTTCTATAACTAAAATCGAAACCCCATCTGGACTAACAGAAATACCTATTTCTTAACAAAAAAATAGGTATTCCATGCTTCTGGGAGAACTGATAGGGATTGCTACGAAAGAAAATAAAGGCTTGAGCGATAGTGTTCAAGCCTTAAATTCTACGATTTATAATATTTCTACCGGAAATAAGGAAACTGCTTTGTTTAAAGTTTGTGATTATGGCAGTAATATTAATCATATATTACATATATATAGCGCACCTAATAGCACATTGGATAGTTGCAACTATATTCGTGTGATCTTATCAGACCTATATATATTCGTAAATAAATTATTTGAAAAAGGATATAATAGTATCAGACTTTTTAAAGATAGAAAATCTTTTTATGTTTACGTTTATAGCAGTATATGGACAAGAACCAAGATTGAGGTTTTTTCAGAGAACCCTGATCTCTTCTATTTCACAAACGTGACGGATGAAATCAGTATATCAGATTTGGAAGAAATCTCTATATCTTGAAAAATATAGCGGTTTATTCAGATATTTATTACCTTTGCACCGCATATGGCGTTGTGCATATCAGGATCGGGTGGCACCGGCTTGTACCGGACCACCCGTTTTTTATACCAAAGATACGGTTCGCCAATAATCCCAATTAATCGCCAACAGGCAGAAAATCTTGTCTAAATTCCTACCTGTGTGAGCGTACTAATATCTATATCTACTTTAGTTGCTGAAATGGCATTATCCATAGAAACACGATTGGTAAAATATATCAAAGCTCGTGAGAATACAGGCATATATACATAGTAGTTATGATCTCCATCCTTGTATATTTTCAGCAAATTAGGACCAATACTCTTTACAACGGACAGTCCTTTAACGTGATGTGATACAAAAGAAAAGATGTCTGCGTTCTCGCTATTCCCTTCTCCAATAATATCAAAAGTAACGTTTATATCTTTAGGATAATTCAGTTTGTATAAAGCCCCTTCTCCTAGCATGTGATTTACCAAAAAATAGTTTTCATTTAACTGAAGTTCTCCCAGCACAAATCATCAGCTTGCAATTGTCGCTGATAATTTATACCATGAAGTCCACGAAGTAAGCACCTCCGTCCTCGAACGTACATAGATTACACCGCCCCAAGTCTGCATGGCGATTTGAAAACCGTAATTTGTTTTAACCGTGTCAATGAAGCTAATTAACACGCCAAACGAAATCGGAGCGTTAGTGATTGTGCCGTTTATATAATATATGCCATTCGTTGCATTGTCGCAATCGGCCAACGTGCCTCGTGGCATAACCACCTTATCAATATTCAACAGTTCTCCCAGCTCTCTGTTTAGATAAAATCCATGTTAAAAAGAGAGTACACGAATCGTAACTATAAGGTCATAATTTATAGCAGTTATCATAATCTGATTATCCTTTAGTGATATAGATATAATTTTATCAGCACTAGAGAATATCTTCGTAACAATGCCGGTAGAATCAACATAAATCATCATTTCTCCGTCATTATGGCTGACATATACGAATTCATTGGTAGGAGCACCTATACTAAATGATACTCCTAGCCGTATTGTTTCATAATATTCAGTTCGTTTTATTCCATTTGTTGGCAGAAGTCCTCCCAGATCGAAAGATTAGGATTAATATTGTCGAATTTGATTATTTGGGAGGAAATAGCTAAATTTAAAATAAAAATATGCTAGAGAAGATACGATACAGGTTGGTCTTTAACCGCCAAAAGAAACTGAATAAGCAAGGCACGGCTCTTGTACAGGTTGAAGCTTATTTAAATCAAAGGAAAATCTACCTGAAGACCAATGTTTACCTCAAGCCTGAGTGCTGGAGTCGTGAGGGGGCACAAGTCATTAACCATCCTCAGTCAAATGAGTTGAACGCAATGTTATATGAGCATATATTAGAGCTGCAAGCCATAGAATTAGGGTATTGGAAACGAGGGGTTGAAGTGACATTATCACTTTTGAAAGAGGCGGTCAGAAAAGGGATACGTCCTTCTGTGTCATTTCTCAAATTTGCAAAAACAGTTATAGAAACTTCAGATCGCAGACAAAGTACGAAGGATAATATGATGACTACAGTGACATTATTGAGAGAATTTCGTACCATAATCGACTTTTCAGATCTGACTTATACTTTCCTAAAAGATTTTGAAAATTTTCTTCGAATTAGAGGGTTGCAGGTAAATACTATCCATAAGCACATGCGCCAATTACGGACACTTGTCAACGAAGCAATCAATCAGGGATACATTACACAAGAAGCGTATCCATTTAAAAAATATAAGTTGAAAAAAGAAAAAAAAGAACATCATTTCCTATTGCCAGATGAGCTGAAGAAGTTGGAACGATTACAAGTTGATGAGAAGTATCCCAACCATAGGCATATATTAGATGCTTTTCTTTTTTGTTGTTATGTCGGTCTGCGATTTTCGGATTTTTGCCAACTTAATTACAAGAATCTGGTGAGCATTGACGGGCATGAATGGTTGTGCTTGAATAGTGTCAAAACCGGTATCAAGTTGAATATTCCGCTCTATCTTTTATTTTCCGGCAAGGCATTGAAAATCTTGCATAAGTACAACCGGATTGAAGAACTGGCGGCGTTAGGCTGTAATTCCGAAACCAACCGAACATTGACTAAGCTGGCCGGTTCCGCCGGCATTGAGAAGAAGTTCACTTTCCACACCGCCCGCCACACATGTGCCACCTTATTGGTGCATCAAGGTGTTCCGATTACGACAGTCCAGCGATTGCTGGGGCATACTTCAGTCAAAACCACACAGATTTATTCCGAGGTGATGGACGAAACCATGATTAAAGATCTGACGCGAGCTAATAAAAAGTACCATCGAGAACGGTATTCAGTGTAAAATAAAATCATGGCAGAAACAGTTCTCCTAGCTAAAAAATACAGATTCTGATAGATTTCATAGATATCCTATCTATTTTATATTTTATTTTTAGCTCTTGGGCATAACCGATCAATTTGTTATCATGGTTGGTCGTTTTTTTTAGAGGAGTGTTGTCGCACTGATTTTTTTTGTCAAAACTAAAGGATTTTTTTGCTGGAGGATAATAATTTTTACAAATGGATTATCCCCCACAGATGATCATGCCCTTTTTGTCTTTTTACATTTCGAATAGTAGAACGTTCTTTGTTTAAAAAACAGGAGATATGAAAAAGGAAACTAAAGAAGATGTACAGATTTGTACAGCGGTGGGTATGCTGATCGCAGGCGTTAGTCTGTCTGTCGCTGGATTTATCGTGGAGCCGACCGGCCAGATACACGACTCGGTTTTGTGGTTTTTCGCCCAATGCCTGATTTATGCAGGTAGCATATTCGGAGTGGCGGTGTATGTGAATACTAAGTTTAACTACCTGGTTGACAAGATTAAGATGAAAGAGGAGGATAAGAAATGAAGTTTTTTACGATTGCGGAACTCTGCAAGTCAACGACTGCTGACCGCTTGGGTATCAACAACAGATGCAGACAGGAGCATGTGACTGCTCTGACTGCCTTGGTGGATAACGTACTGGACCCGTTACGCACATGGTGGGGAAAGCCAATAACAGTAAACAGTGGCTATCGCTGTCCGGAACTTAATGCGGCCGTCAAGGGAAGTAAACCCAGCCAGCACATGAAAGGGGAAGCTGCTGATATTGACACTGGGGACAGACAGCAAAACAAGTTGTTGTTTGAGTATATCCGAAAGAACCTGCCCTATGATCAATTGATTGACGAGTCTAACTTCGCTTGGGTGCACGTCAGTTATCGGGCTGACGGGGATAACAGGAAACAAGTTTTGAAACTCTAAAAACTGCAACTATGGAAAAAGGACCAGGATTTTTTGTGAAAGAAACTGATAACTTGCGTGCCAGACTCATTATCACGAGTGGAGCGGTTAAAAAATCTCGCCTTGAATGGGCATGGAGAATTGGAATTACTGTCGCTGTGGCCGCTTCAATCATCATGCAGATTTTATGATGTGGTTATATAATAAGGTTATGAACTGGGTAAGCCGGCATATATTGCTGGCTCCCTTCATGTGTCTGTTCCTGCTGTTTGCCTGTGGCAGCTCGCATAAGGCTGTCAAATCCGACACAGAAGTAATCAGGAAGGACAGTGCCAGTGAAACGGTCAACATCGTACACGGATCAAGCACCTCTTTGAGCGAACTCATTACCACTAATGGTAACTATGTGATTAATTTTCGGATTTATGATACAAGAAAACCGTCTGACAGCCTGACCGGGAAACCTCCGTTATTGGCAGACGGTCATGTGGAAGGTGATTTCAGCAAGAATAAAAGGAAGGAAACTGCAATCAAAGACAGTACGGAAGTGAAAGCTGACAAGGAAACCACTTCCAATACCCGTGAAGAAAACCGGTCAGAAACCATAAAAGAGAAAAAAGAATCCACGCTGCCTGAACAAATCGGTTTTGCCTGTGTTTGTGTAACCGTTTTGATTGTCGTTATGCTGATAGTAAAGCATTGGCGCAATAGACAATCTTCATCATAAGACTTTAAATTTATAAATTGGACTGCCCCAGCTCGTGATGAGTCGGGGCTATTTTTGTAATCTTTGCCGGAACTAACATTAACTTATGTATTATGGCTGAAAAAAAAGAATCTTATTCCGAAGAGGAATTGAATGAAATGATCGTATGGTTCAACAACCATGCTGATGAACTTCCCAAAGAAATGCAAATTAACAAATCCGCTTTCACACCGGATTTGAAACTTACTGTTGAATCCTGTATCATGCAAGCCAAGCAATGTCTGGGCAACTATAAGATGGCCGGAGCTTTTAGATTACTTCAACAAATCAAAGCGAAGATTGAGGATAATAAATAAAATCTCATATTTTACTTTTTTTAGAATATCAAGCGGCCCAGTGACGGGTAACCGCTTAATATCTGCTTACTAAAAATCTCCTTGATAATTTTTTATAAGATCATTGGCTTCCTGTATATCATGAGGCGTGTAAATATCTGTCATCAATATACTGCTGTGACGAGCTTGGTCACGTACGCTTAACACATCATAATGTCGTAACATATTCGTTATACCTGTATCTTTTAAGGAATAAAACTTATATTGGGCGGAAAGCTTTAAATCTTTTCTGAGATGATGTGCCCACCAGTCCCGGAACATTTTTTCAGATCTTTTTGTTTTACCGGGACGAAACCCGTCAGAGAATAAATAATAATCACCGGGATTGTTGAAAATGTGCAGGTCCAACATGAGATGTATGACTTTTGATGGTAATGTAATAGTGCCATCTTTGCGATTTTTTGATATATTGTCTGATACGAATATTGTTTGCTTTTTCAAACTTATATCGTTTAATCTCAATCCTACCATTTCCGCCGGTCGGATAAAACAATAGTATAGAATATAGCTTGCCAGCAACATATAGGGGTTATGGTTCTTTAAGTAGTCGCTCACTTTTGCAAGTGTTTCCGGTGGCAGGATGTTGCGTAGCTTTTTTTTCCCTTTTCTTCCCAGACTACTGATCCCGGCTGTTGGATTCTGTGTTAAATAGTTATGGTTCAGACAGAAGGTGGAAAAAGACTTCAAAAAACCGAGATAGTTATCGCGCGTAAATGCAGTGTTATCCCTAGTTATATACACTTCGTCAAGCAGCATAACACAAAAATCCTTATCAAATTGGTAAATGTAGGTGATAGGGACCTTTTTCTCTTCATTGAAGATTTCCATATTACGAAGGTAGGAGCTATAAGATTTGATCGTTTCTTGTCGGTATCTCCCGTCCCTTTGCATTTTGGCGAGAAAAGTGCGGTATTTGTCTATTACATCTTTGAACAGTAGAAAGGCGTTGCCGCATTCTTGCTCAATCCAAGGATTCCATCCTGTTGCGAGTTTTTCTGATAGTCTGTTGATGCATCCTTTGGCGTATGCCCTTCTTTCCTTAACGGATTTGATGAAGTTCAGTTTGATCTTTTTCCGTTTCATCACTCCGTCAACAGGATTGAATGCGTAAAAGTCAATGTACCAATCTTTACCCGTATGTAATATAGGTGGTGTGTAACTCTTGATTTCTTGGATTTTGGACATTTTTTTTTATTTGTTTTTGCTAACAGCAGAAACAAATGGTTAATAATTCCCGTCCCGATTTCGTCCCGGCGGATTTGTTAAAAATGAGATAAGCCACTGAAGTTCAGTGGCTTATCCTTTACAATGTCGGAATGAGGCGAGCTATTGACACATTTTGCTTCCACTAATAGGCTGATTAATAATATGGATAATCTCTCTTTTTTCATACTTCTGTCCCGATTACGTCCCAGTATTTAGGCGTAAAAAGGTCTAGCCTTTAATTCTATCATAACTACAATATTATTTATTCATTAATACTTGAATTAGCCTCTCTTTTTCTTTGAGTAACTGTTTCAGATGCTCTATTTCTTTATCTTTGTCTGCTATAACTCCAGCGGTAGCATTACCATATATAGAGGCTGCACTCCCATCGCCAACGACTGATTGGTTGAGCTGACAATTTTCATCATCAAACCAATATGAAATGGGTATATTTAATATTTTAGATATTGCCTCCAATTTAGCGGCATCAATACTTTCTTGGGATTTCCATTTAGTTATAGTAACCGCAGTTACCCCCATTCTATCAGCAAAATCCTTTTGAATAATTCTTTTTTTTCTAAATAATTCATCTAATTGATTTCCAAAGTGTTTCATATTTATAATTAAAATGATAGGAAATTAATTATTAAAGCATTTGGAAATTAATTTCCTTAAATTTATATTTGCATTATAAATCTACAAAACAATATTCAATATTTAATTAAATATGGAAGAAAAAAAGAAGAAAAAAACAATTGATGGCATGGCATTACGAACCTATTTGCGCAGTTTACCAGTATGTGAATCATCTGAGATGGCTAAAAGGCTCGCTGATGAATGCAAGGTGCCGATTTATACGTTTAATAATTGGCGGAGTGGTTGGGTACGAATACCTGAACTAGCGAAGGATAAGATAGAAGAAGTGGCTGGAGTGAAAATATTTGAGCGTGAATAACTTGTAGTAGAAATTAATAAATGTGATAAACTTAAATTGTGAATGATATGAAAGTAATACTATTAGTAGGAGCTCCTCGGTGTGGAAAAACTCAGTTGGCACTTCAAATGTGCGAAAACAAGCGTAGTGTTTTTTATGATGTCAGATCATCAAGTCTTAAAAGTTTCTTGGAACATATTGATACAAATGTTGATGTAATGGTGTTTGATGACATCCCGGAATGGCAGTTACAGTATTACGAGGCGTTGGTCAGAGGGGATTATTTTCAAGGTGATTTTACTGTTGTTCTGACAACAAATTATTTTCCGGAATGGGTGACAAAATATCCTGATGTATTGGTGTTGGACGAGATTGGTATAAAGAAGAATGGATCGTCTGTTATTGCTAAAGTAAGAAATTATGAAAAGTGCTAAAATAGAAATGAATAAAGGATTGCTTGAGGCATGGCTTGAAGCAGTCCACGAGAACGGTCTTCCTGTCAATATTCAAACAGGAAGGGAATACAATGATTGTAATGGTGACCGGACAGTGGAGGTGCTTATGGAGTATGACGAAAGTGACAAGATGCTTGTTATGGGGGCTTTGAATGCTACGATTAATGAATGGGCTGGTCTAGTTTGATTCGAAACGGAACAGATATGAAACAGACAACCACGTCCGAATTTAAATATTGGCTCCGGATACATGGCATCCAATTAAAATGGTTGGGTACTGGTACCAAAAACAATCCAATCAAGATTAAATCAAAAAAAAAGAAATAAATAACCATGAATAGTGACAGACAGAAGATATTAACTGATTATATTTCTTACATATACACGACAGGAAGGACTTATGATACTATCGGGAAATATATCAAGCATGTCACGGATTTTTTAGAGATGGCCAAAGAAGTGAACCGCCGTGGTTATTTGAATTACAAACGTGAAAATGCTGATGTCATGGTGCGTCATTCATTAATGTGTTCAGCTATATGCGATCTATTATCCTTTCTCAACATCGGATATGGAAAAAGGGAAAAGACGGTGAAACCTTTGGAAAAGCTTGACGTCATTTCAGAGAAAAATAAGAAACTACTCCATGATTTCATAATATGGTTGACTGATAACAATGATTATTCATCTCATACTGTTGATATATATTACACATCCATAAAAATGTATTTCGAGTATGCCAATGAGGTAAACATGGATAATTGCAGGAGGTTTATAAAAAGCCTCGAAGAGGCGAAGCTCTCTCCTGCTACCATCCGATTACGTATTACAGCCATTGAGAAGTTCTCTAAATGGATGAAAAAGCCGATAGAATTAAAGAGACCTAAAATGAAACGTAAGCTGGATATTTCTAATGTTCCTACCGAGAATGAATATAATCGGTTACTGGAGTATCTGAAAACAAAACTCAACAAGGATTACTATTTCTTCATCAAGGTATTGGGTACTACAGGAGCCCGGCTCTCGGAGTTTCAGCAATTCACATGGGAGGATATAGCAATTGGCGAGGTTGTTTTGAAAGGGAAAGGAAACAAGTATCGGCGTTTCTTTTTCCAGAAGCAATTACAACAGGAGGTGAAGGACTATATAAAGGAGACAGGCAAGTCCGGTACTCTTGCTGTCGGGAGATACGGACCGTTGACTCAGAGAGGTTTTTCACAACACCTGAAAGCATGGGGTAAACATTGTGGTATCGATTCAAAAAAAATGCACGCTCATGCCTTCCGGCACTTCTTTGCTAAAATGTTCCTGAAGAAAACTAAAGATATAATTCAATTAGCAGACCTTCTTGGTCATGGTAGTGTAGATACAACAAGAATTTATTTACAGAAAAGTTATGATGAACAACAAAGAGACTTTAATAAAAATGTTACGTGGTAGTGTAGATCAGCTCAATGAATTGTCGAATATGACTGAATGTATAGATATTTATGACGCAGCTGGATATGTTGATACTGAATTTCTTATGGAAGCACTTTCCTGTATTAATACTTTCATGGATGCGAGTAATATGGTTATAACGAAAATATCTTCACTGTTAGCACCTGACGCTCCGATTGGGGAAAAGAAGAAACAGGCTGACGAAGGTAAAAAATGGAATGTAGAAGAAATACTGAAACATTGTACTCTTGAGAATAATATCCTCAAACTTCCTCAAGTTCAATTCAATAAAAAATCTTATGCCGAAGCAAAGAAGTGGATAGAAGAAGCCGGCGGCTCATGGCAAGGTGGGAAGATACAGGGGTTCACATTCCCGTTTAATCCGGAGCGTGTGTTTTCCATGCTGAAAGAGGGTAAACGGTGCAACCTACAGCAGGATTACCAGTTTTTTGAAACTCCGGCCGATGTTGCCGACTGGCTGGTTATACTTGCCGGAGGGATATATGAGGATGATACGGTACTGGAGCCGAGTGCCGGCCGCGGTGCTCTCATTAAAGCCATTCATAGGGCTTGTCCTTCCGTAACAGTGGAATGCTATGAACTGATGCCGGAAAACAGAGAATTTCTTCATACCCTTAGCAACGTAATATTGCTTGATGAAGACTTTACCAAAGACAGTGTAGGTAGTTACACTAAGATTATTGCAAATCCTCCGTTTACCGGCAATCAGGATATAGAGCATGTCAGGCTTATGTATGATCGATTGGAAGAAGGCGGCACGCTTGCGGCAATAACCAGCCAACATTGGAAATTCGCTTCGGAAAAAAAATGTATTGATTTCCGCAACTGGCTGAAAGAAGTACATGGAGAAGTGTTTGAAATCAGCGCGGGGGAGTTTAAAGAGAGTGGCACTTCCATTAGTACAATGGCGGTAGTTATAAAAAAATAATTCAAAATAGATAAGATATGAGCAAATATCAAACAGAAGCCGGGATAGAATGTACTCCCGAAGAATGTAAGTTGATTGACTCTTTGAAACGACTTGCAAAAAAGTGGGAAAAGGATGGTAAGCGGTTATGGCTTTACAGTGCAAGCGGAGCGTTACATGTAATGATGCACGGAGATACGGAAGATAATCCTACACCGGAATTTACGCAATATGGAGGCAGCAACATTGAAAATAGTGTAACTACTATTGATGGCATATTAAATGATGGTGGAGATTGGTAATTAACTAATAACAGGAACAGATATGAGTAAAAAAAGAACAATGCAAATAGACGTAATTGAGGAAGTAAAAGGAACTCAATTCATGCAATGCAAACTGTATATAGATGGCAATGCGAGTGTTATTCTTATGAATAAAATCGATTATGAAAGGCTGTTAAGCGATAGTTTTTTTGTGCGTGATGGTAAAAATCGGGATTCAGCCGGAGTGTTGAATACTACTAACACTTTCATCGAAAAAGATTAATATTTAAAACTAAATAGAAAGGAATAAAATGGAAAATGAAGAATATTTCTGTATTGATTGCGCAAAACAACTAGAATGTTGGGGACCTGACATCAAATTAGACGACCCTGATTTATATATCCCTATAAACTGCATAGATTATCAAGAAATGAATGAGCTTTTTAATTTATAACAGATTAAAAATGAATACACTAGATATAAGATTATGAATTCCAAGAATAAACAAACTGAAATAAAGGCTTTTCTCTCCTTTATACTGGAACAAAGTAAGGAGACCGGTTTACATGTTTCCTGTACAATAATGTCAGAAGAGGATACTGGGGAGGGTTATGAGATATTTGCCGGACATGTTTCCAGTTGTAAGGGGGCAAGACTACATAGGCTGCTTTATGGTGCAATAGCTGTGAATGAGAACTTTCGGAAGGCGGTGACGTCCGCTCTGCTGGAGTACGAAAGGACTAAAACAGTGAACCGAGACAAGATGTCAATGAATTGAAAGGTGCAAAGTGTTCCGGGAACATCATCATTTCCGGTCCATTCCGGGTTGCTGCAATCCGGTAATTTTGTGTTGTCTTATGAAGTTGCGGCTTATTTATATAATTATTTGTTATGTATTTTAATGAAAACGAAATATCAAGGATAAAATCAGCGTCGGACGGCAGGTTGCTTGACGTTGTGCAGGATTTCCGGGAACTGAGAAAATCCGGCAAGGATTATGTTTGCGAATGCCCCAAGTGCAGAAGCGCGAAGAAATTCACGGTCAGCCCCGGCAAGAATCTGTTCAAGTGCTTCTCCTGCCAGATTGGCGGAGAGGGTGCCGTGTCGTATCTGATGAATATCGAAGGATACGGTTATACAGATGCGTTGGAATACCTTGCCAAGAAGTTCTGTGTGCTGCTGGACCCCCATCCGGACAAACCGGCTGGGAAACCGGTCCAGAAGATGAAGAAGGGAAGCAAGGCTGCCAAAGGGCTGGATACGGGTTCTTATTGCGCCCGAATGCTGGCCGCCTCGGGACTGACTTTCGAGGATGTGACCGCCAGTGTGTACAAGACCGATGATACGAAATCCGTGTTCCAGTGCCGTACTTTCAAACCAGGAACGATTGATGAGCGGGGAATGCTGACGGCCAAGGGGGATGATGTCATCATAGAATATTATGATCTGGACGGTCTTCCTGTCCGTTATGTCCAGAAGGATAACAAGCGCAGGGCGGCCGGGGAGATGAAGGAATACTACCGCATTCGTTGGCAGTTCCCGGAAATGCATTTGGACAAGGATGGGAAGCCTTTCAAATACAAATCGCCGCGGGGGTCCGGTACTCCTATATATATTCCGGAAAAAATACGCACCGCCTTCAAGAGCGGTACGAGGATAGACCGCCTGTATATCCAGGAGGGCGAAAAGAAAGCGGAGAAGGCGTGCAAGCATGGCATCCCGTCCATTGCCGTGTCAGGGATACAGAATCTGGGAAATAATGGCTCGCTACCGGAGGATTTCGTCAGGATTGTCACCGGTTGCCAGGTCAGGGAGGTGGCATTTGTTTTTGATTCGGACTGGGATGATATCTCAAGTAATATCAAGATAAACGATCCGGTTGAGAAACGTCCCAGGAACTTTTATTCCGCTGCCAGGAATTTCAAGGAGTATATGCGTAGTCTGAAGAACCGTGACATCTATCTGGAGATATTTGTAGGGCATATCCGCAAAAATGATGCAGGGGACAAGGGGCTTGATGACCTGCTGGCCAATACTCTTTTGGGAAAAGAGGACGAGCTGGCCGCGGATTTTGATTATGCCTGTAATGATAAGAAGGGTTCCGGCCAGTATGTAGAGATGTTTAAAATTACCGGTTTCACTGACCACAGGCTGATGGAGCTTTGGTGTCTTCACTCCCATGAGGCGTTTGCAGAGCGCCACAAGGATCTGCTGAAGAATCTTCCGGAATTCCTTTTCAACCGTTACCGCTGGAAATTCGATGAGGATGGCAAGGTCGTATCGGCTCAGCCCTTTGACGCGGACGAGCAGTTCTGGCGTGTGGTCAAGAGGAATGAGGGGAAAGATAACGAAAGATCGGATTATGAGTTTTGTTACGTGAATTCCCAGAACTTTTTACAGAACCGTGGTTTTGGGCGCCTGAGAAGGCAGGACAAGAGTTTCTTGTTCATCCATCTGGAACCTCCCTTGGTTAGGTCCTTGGAGGCGAGCGACGTCCGGGACTACCTGTTCCAGTTCGCCAAGCATAATTGCTGCGTGGGAGTGAACGAGATGCTGATCAAGGGGGTGTCGCAGTATGTGGGACCGGACAAGCTATCACTGCTGGAGTACATACAGCCCGATTTCATTAAGCCTTCCCGGGACGGCCAGTATTTCTATTTCGATAAATCGTGCTGGCTGGTCACCCGTGACAGCGTAAAGGAAATGGGCTATGAAAATATCTCACATCATATCTGGGAGGAGCAGAGACGTGACTATCCGGCCAAATATCTGGGAAAACAGCTTGTCACCTTCAGGAAGGACGCTGATACGTATTCCTATGAGCTGACCGAAGACGGACACCGCTGCCATTATCTGCAATTCCTGATCAATGCCAGCAATTTCACATGGAGGAAGAAAAGCGGCGAGGTGACTCCCGAGGAGGAGAACGAGAACCATATCCATCTGCTTTCCAAACTGTGCGCCATCGGGTACATACTGATGGAAGCGAAGGATTCCAATGTGGCGCGTGCGGTGATCGGTATGGATGGAAAGCAGTCGGAGGTCGGCGAGTCAAACGGGCGTTCCGGAAAGTCCCTTATAGGGGAACTCATGAGGAACGTCATGCCTATAGCCTATATTCCCGGAAAGAACTCCGACATCTTCAAAGACCAGTTTGTATGGAATGACGTGATGGAGAAAACCAAGCTGGTGTTTATTGATGATGTGCTTCAGAACTTCAACTTCGAGTTTCTGTTTCCAAACATTACCGGGGATTGGAGTGTTAACTATAAGGGAGGGCGGCGTATCACGCTGTCGTTCTCGCAGTCTCCCAAAATCTATATTGCCACGAACCATGCCATCCGCGGAACCGGCTCCTCTTTCACGGATCGCCAGTGGCTGTTGGCCTTTTCCGATTTTTATAATGAAAGCCACAAACCGGTTGACGATTTCGGAGCGTTGTTCTTTACCGAGTGGGATTTTGACCAGTGGAACCTGTGCTGGAACCTGCTGGCCAACTGTATCCAACTGTATCTGACGTTCGGTGTGGTCCAAGCTCCTGGAGAACGGCTTGAGGAGCGCAAACTGCGGCAGGAGATCGGGGAAACCTTCATTTCCTGGGCTGACGAGTATTTCTCTGCACCGGAGCATATCGGTTGCCGCCTGGTGAAGAAGGAGCTGTTCGACGCCTTGTGCTTGTATGATCCGGCCCAGCGGAAATATAATACCCCTGCCTCATTCAAGAAAAAATTCGTCATGTATTGCAAATGGAAAGGTTTTGTGTTTAACCCCCAGAAATATGACAGCAAGACCGGACTCCCCTATCAGGTCGATAAGGACGGACGTCCTGTCGTGGATGACAAGTCCGGCGGAGTGGAGTATTTCACGGTCGGTACCGGCAAGGAGATCATACAACCGGGAGAAGATCCCTTGGGTCCTGATCTTCCGGGAAATTTGAGACTGGACTACTGACATGGCACGAAGTTATCAGGAAATATTGGAAAAGGTAATGCCTCTGGCCGGGCGTGATCCGGGTCGTTTCAAAAGGTTTTATGACCGGGTGACGGAGTTATTGCTCCGGATTCCCGAGGGAGGATCCATCATTGTATCCGAGCACTGCACAGCCCGCTCTTTGGAACTGTTCATGGATGTGGCCGAAATGTGTATCATAGAGGAGCTGTTCCACAAGAGCATTAATGACGCATTGCTGGAGTTTTCTGATGACAGGAGTGAGATCCGGCGTTGTCCGGCCTGGCGGCCTGCGGTCCCTTACAGGCATTTCTACTCGGATAGAAATGTATGATATATCCCAATTTATATCATTGTAAAGTTAGTGATTTTTAGTGAGATATGCAAATAAAAAGGAAGCAATATGCTGAAAAAAGAGAATAAAATTTTTGTGGCGGTATGTCCTGATGTCCGGACACGCAGACAGATGATTTCAAGGCTTGCGGTCAGGCTGGGCTTTGCCCTGATACCTAGTGATGCGGCCAAGCTGATACAGGAGGATCTTTATTCCTGTGACCTGTCCACGGCTTATTTCGTGATGTGCGCCCAGTATAACTTCAGGAACTCCCCTGTGACCAACCAGAGGCTCTATGAAATGGCTGCCAGAGGCTTGTGTGTTATTGTGGGCGTGCGGTCGCTCCCCCGGGAATACGAATTCATAACGCAGGCATTTTATCCTGAAGACATATAGTTTAAAAGTCCGGTTTTCCGGACTTTTTTGTTTCCCCTCATACCCCTTTTTCCCCAGAAAAAACATTTTGGACAATCGTGCGATCTGTTCGAAAACGGGCGGCCTATATATTCTTTTTTTTATTTTTTAACTTTTAAGAAATATACCCTTATAAAAAATGAAGAAATTTTCGTGCAATCGTGCAACTGCGTTTTTTTTGATTATAATATATTGATATATAAATATTTATGTCTGCACGATTTTTGCACGATTCCGTTCGATTTGTCCAAAAACGTATTTTATGGCTTTTTGTGCGTGGTTTTACATTTCGTACGAAAATCGTGCGCGAATTGTGCAGTGTACAATATATTGATATTCAATATATTACAATAATATTAATCATCAAATCGTACGGTTGCACGAAAATCCCCCCTTTGTTTTTCAAGGGGTGTTGCAACGGCCTTCATGATTCTTTTGGAAGCCGGTCCATCTTTAGCCGGTTGTTCTTTGACTATCTCAATTTAAATCATTACTTTTGTATAAACACATAAGTATATGATTACCACGAAGATAACGATAGAAAATTATTTAGCCGAATATCTAATAGGCAAGTATGGAACCCCGGACAGCAAGGTAGTCCGCCTGCCTTCAGATCTTGATTTGTACCATTTCGTCTATGATCTTTTGCAGAAACGTCCTGCCGGATGCCCTGTGGATAGCGGAAATCTGGAGCTTGTGTTGCCGGAGCGCCGAGAGGCACACCTTCCGGGTGGCAAACCTTTGGCTACCTATAATTATATAGGCGAGAGGGGAGCCAAAATACTTTCCAGGAAGATAAACACAATGATGCGTGCGGAGCTTCATGACCTGTTTGATGAAAACAAACATGTCTATGGTATAGACTACATCAATTCGGCCTGGTACTTTCTCCGGAAGTATTGCATTGAGAGTCTGAGCGTGGAAGCACTTCTGAAAGATTACCAGCGCTGGCGGCGGAAGATGCGCCGTAAAACCTCCGTTCGGGAATATAAACACAGATAATTTTATGTAACGTAGCGTGTCTTTTTGTCCTTTCCATGTCCTTTTTGGAGGTGTTTTTATGTGGAAAAACGGTCTTTTCATGACCGGGTGTGATGACCGCTTCTCCGTGTCCTTGTTCATGGATGGATCTGTTCTTTATTTTGCAGGAAAAAAGAACGGATGAATCGTATTCAGTTAATATTCAATGAAAAATGGGCCATGGCTAGAGAGGATTATTACAATCTGGTCTCACTGATCCTTCCTTCAATACATTCCGGCAATTTTAAGGAGGTAGAGGCATTTTTTGAAAAAGATACCGTGACCGCATACGCATCGGATCTGAATTTTGTGGGGCGGTTGAATTTGGAAGACAGCGGTCTTCCTTCCGATTCGGTTGCCGTTATTGTGCTGGAAGGGACGCTCTATTCCTGGGAGACGTTCCGCCTTCAGGAATATATTGCACAGGCGGCAGCTAATGACCGTATTGCAGGCATCATTTTGTGGATAAATGGACCGGGGGGAATGATTACCGGTCTGGACAATGCGTCAAAAATGATATCCGAATGTCCCAAACCCGTAGTCGCTTACATTGCCGGAGCTTGTGCTTCCGCACATTTTTGGCTGGCATCAGCCGCAGACAAGCGCTTTCTTGGCTCGTTGATGTGCGAGGTGGGTAGTATCGGTGTTGTGGGTACCTATTATAATGCCAAGGAGGCCTTGAAAAAAGAAGGAATCGATTATCGGGAGATTTACCCGGATTCGGCCGACTTGAAAAACAGGGAACACCGGGAGATTGCGGAAAACAATAACGAGGAACCTTATAAGGAAAAGCTGTCAAAACTGCACATGATGTTCTGCCGGACCGTTTCGGAGAACCTTTCCATCGCTTATGACAAGGACTCCCCCGTGTTCCGCGGGGCGACCTTTATGGGTGATGAAGCGGTCAGGGAAGGACTGGCGGACGGTTATAACACTTTGGAGGGAGCTGCGCGCTGGATTCTGGCGCAGTCCGTCATCAACAAGACAAATCAAATCTTTTAAATTTTTATTTTTATGGGAAAGTATTCTAAAATGTCCACCTTTGCCGGCGCAATCCTTGGATTGCTGGGGCTGAAAGAGTGGAAGAAGGCTGAGGACAAGGATATCCTCGATGCCGATGATGTAGCCAAGCTGAAAGAACTTGGCTTCGATGAGAAGTTCATAACTCCTTTCGGGGAAGCGTTGAAAAATGGTTTTAAGGATGAGGAACAGCAGGCCGGTCCTGTTGAGAACTCGGGAGAGGCGCTGATTCGTGGTCTGCTGGCGCAGAAAGTATCCGAAATGGCTTCCTTGCAGGAGCAGTTGGATGCAATAAGAAAGACAGACGGGGAAAAGACGCAGGCCATCACCCGGAAAGATACCGAAATAGCGGAGCTGAAGCAGAAGATTTCGGTACTGAGCGCATTGCCGGAGCCGGACCATGGTGCGGGTGCCGGTCTGAAACAAAATACGGGTGCCGGTGCCTTCAACCTGGATGATGACAAGCAGCTTGGAGGTATGCAGGGTGAGATGTTCGCGCTGGATCGTCCGTATAACATGCGTGCCCGTGCCGCTCTGCTCGCAAGTCAGGGAATCAATATTCAGGTCCGTGCAGAAAGTTCCGTGGATTACGGCCGTCTGAAGGAGGACCTTGGTGCGTTCTACCGCATCCGCTGGCAGGACCGTTTGCAGTCATTCCTGACCAAGCTCCCCAGTATCGAGAGCATCTTCCCGGTGGAGAGCGGATATCAGGATCTGGCCACTCTGGTCAACATTTGGCTGGGTGAGTTCTCGCAGGCTGACAACACCTCCAGTGATTTCGACAATGTGACCAAAGGTGAATATGAGTTCGACAACGAGACATTGCGTATGTTCAGTGTCATGTTCGCCCATAAGTTCCGTGACCTGAAGCAGCTGGAAAAGACCTGGATCGGCTCTCTCAACAAGGAAGGATCACAGGCGATCAAATGGTCATTCATTGAATACATTCTGGCGGAAACAGCCAAGAAGCTGCATAACGAGCGTGAGCTACGCCGTATCAATGGCGTGCGCAAGGATCCTGACCTTAACAAGCCGGGACGCGCCATGGAAGCGGCCGACGGGCTGTATGAATGGCTGAGAAAGAAGGTTGACGGTTTCATTGACATTAATAACGGGAAGACCGTTTACCAGATCAAGCCGTTTGTGCTGGGTGAGATCACGGAAGCCAATATCGGTGAGAAACTGTTCCAGGGTACGGGAATGATTCCTGCCGTGTACCGTGACAGCGGGCAGCTGGCCCTGTATCTTCCCAGCTATATGGTAGTATGGTATCACAAGTACAACGAGCTGCACTATGGTGTGAACCAGGATTACAAGGCCAATATGATGTACGTTAAGGAATATCCAGCTGTGAAGCTGATTCCGATTCCGAACGCAGACAATCACCAGCGTATTTTCTGGACGATGGAGGGCAATATCAAATGCTTCGAGCATGTGGCCGGTGAAATGACAAATTTCAGCTTGGAACAACAGGACTGGACGCTTAAGGTATGGTCCTTGTGGAAGGAATCCATCTGGGCGCGTGCGGTAGGTTTCAAATATACGAAAAAAGAGGATATGGACGGCAGCCGCCAGATGATCTTCTGTAACGAGTATGACCGACCTGCATCCTCCTTCATTGACGGGGAGAAGGACAAAAACCCGAACGTAGCCCTGCATACCAGTGTACAGACCGTGGCCAACACCAGCCTGTTCACCATTACGGATATTGAGAACGCCGAAGTGGGTAAGATTGTCACCATCAAGTGTGGCAGCGAGGACAAGGGGGTAAAGATCACCAAATCCGATAAGTTCAGCTTGATCAGTGCCGACTGGATACCGAAGAAAGGGGACACCATACGTCTGATGAAACGTTCTGACGGAAAATTTATCGAAATCGGACGTGATACAGCAGCTTCCGGTGCATTACAGTTCGCCAACGATGCAACCACTCCATCCTTGGCGGGTGCCACGGTGTTCGTAACGGGAACCAATACCAAAGAAACGGCCATCACGAATTTCACAGATGCGGTGGAAGGTGAGGTGTATACCATTCACGGGGCCGGGAATACGAATGCGTCCACTATCGCTAATAGTGGTAATTTTGTCCTGACTGATGCCATGACGCTCAGCGCCGGCAAATTTATCATGCTGACTTATGCAGGTGGCAAATTCTATGAGGTGGCACGTGGTTAAATTTACGGGCGGAGTAATCCGCCCCTGTTATTCATTTTAAATTGTTATAATTATGGCATACGTTAAAAGAGCAGTGAAGCGCCCGGAAGGTAATCCGGGTAAAGGGATCAACCCGCGCGACATGATGAGTATCATTGATGTGGATGATATTCTGGTGTTCCCGGCACGGGACTCGGCCGGTGTGTTGATGACCGAGAACATACAATTGAAGCCTGGATGTTATTCTACCGACATCTATTTCACTCCCGGTACCGTGGAGGTTACAAGCAATACAGACGGAGATCCTGACGCACTTGGTTTCACCCCTACGGTCAAGGGGAACCATCCGGGAAACAAGCAGGCGGTCCGTGAGTTCAAGACCAACTGGCTCGGTCGGAAATGTATCGTGATAATGAGCTACTGTGACGGTCAGGACAAGGATCTGTTCGGTTCTCCCTGCAATCCCATGCAGATGGGAGTCAATTATACCGGTAACAAGGATGCCAACTCCTCTGAATTCACTTTTACCCAGATCAGTAAAGGGGATGACATCGCCATCTATAAGGGTACTGTTCCTTCGGAAGAACCGGTGGCGAGTGTGAGCGCGTCTGCCACTACCATCCCGTTTACGGCGGAAGGGCAATATCAGCTTCAGGGTGGTGAAGCGGAAATAAATAAAGTGACCGGCGGACGGCATGGTGCAGTGATGACCCTGCTGGGTGTAGCGTCAGGCGTGGCGCCGACAATT
>OKXB01001325.1_pt1 | contig 24980 bp, 43 predicted proteins | sample 1601731 | NCBI WGS metagenome assembly OKXB01 (sample SAMN04414077, study PRJEB24778) | human gut metagenome | material: faecal | host: Homo sapiens
GATTGCGGGATTTTTGCCCGCCCCGATTTTCGTATCTTCCGACGGAACTTTGCGACAGAAGGCATATACCGCCGCTTATCCGTTGGCAACCGTGGACGGCAAAGCAACTTCCCGCGCGGGTGTGTTCTCTGATATTTGTTCGCTTAATACCGCAATGCAAAAGGCGCGTACGCTTGGCGACAATTACACCGTTACAACGACGGCAGAATGGTACACAGAATGTTTGTATATGTGGGTAGAGTTTGCAACAAGACACCTTCAAGGCGTAATGAACGGCGCTTCGGCATTGTCGTACAGTAAAGACGACACGGCGACGGTTGCCGAAGACGGCACAAACCGTATTATTGTTAAAAATACAGTTGCGGCAAAATATGTTATCGGACAAACAATTCTTATCGGAACTTCGCAAGGTTCGTCAAACATCGCAAATAACCGTATCGTAACAGCAATTGAAGATTACGACGCAGACAACAAGGCGATTTGCTTTGACGGCGACCCCATAAATGTTAAAGTCGGTCATATTGTAGTTACGGCGGCTTGGGTGAACGGTTCTTGTAATTCCGTTTTGACTTCGAGCGGGTCGCCCGTGAGCAATACAAACGGTAAATATAATTGCGTGTATCGCGGCAAAGAAACGCCGTACGGAAACGCTTTTGAACAAATCGCCGATGTCCTTTTCGAAAGAGAGGGAGCGGGAACGACCGACGACCCGTACAAATACAATATTTACTTCTTACCGGACGCTACCAAATACGCAAACGGCATAATTACCGAAGATTATGTAAAAGTAAACTTCAATACACCCGCAACCGACGGATATGTAAAGAAACTTGGACTTGACAGCCGTTTCCCGTTCTTGCGTGTACCGTCTGAAATCGGCGCGGGTTCTACTACATATTACAGCGATTATTTTTATTATCCGCGTAGCGCAGTATGCGCGGCGCGTGTCGGCGGCCATTGGAACTACGGTTCGGGCGACGGCCCTTGCTATTGGAATTGCAACAACACGCCTTCGACTTCGAATGTGAATTATCGCGCGCGTCATTCTTATAAACTATTTGAAAAATCGTGCATTCCGTATTCCTTACCGCTTGGTAAAAATACATCGCTACGGTCGGGGTTAGTAGCATTGTCGAAAGCCTTGAAGATATAAGAAAGAAGTTAAAATATGAAGCGTGTCGGAAATTTATTCGAAGAAATCACAAGCGAAGAAAACATTATACAGGCAATCAAACATTCTTCGGCGCAGAAGCAAAAACGCCGCGTAATACAAAATGTTCGAGAGCATAAAGAGCAGGCGGCAAAGGAAATTCGCGAAATGCTTATTTCAAAGGAATATAAGCCGAAGCCGTACCGCGTATTCACAGTAAAAGACGGGCCGGCGAAGAAAGAACGCGTTATCCATTGCCCCGCATATTATCCCGACCAAATCATACATTGGGCGGTAATGCAAGTCACACAAAAGATAATCGCGAAAAGTATGTATGAATTTTGTATCGGTTGCGTTCCCGGACGCGGCGGCGGTTACGGTGCAAGGTACATTAAAAAATGGCTTAAACACGACCGCAAGAACACAAAGTATTGTTTGCAACTTGACATCAAGAAATATTATCCGCATATCAAAACAGAGATTTTGAAACAAAAATTTCGTGAGAAAATCAAGGATAAAGAAACGCTATGGCTTATTGATAGCGTTATCGACAGTAATTCCGAAGGTTTGCCGATAGGTAATTATACTTCGCAATGGTGGGCGAATTTCTATCTTGAAGGGTTAGACCATTATATCAAAGAACAATTGCACATCAAGTATTATATGCGCAATGTTGACGATATGGTGCTTTTCTCTGCAAATAAGAAACAGTTACACAAAGCGCGTAAAATGATAGCCGCGTATATTGCGCCGCTTGGGCTTACGCTGAAGGATAATTGGCAAGTATTCCGAATTGATGTCCGACCGCTTGATTTCTTGGGCTTCCGCTTCTACCGCGACCATACGACATTACGCAGGCGCAACGCGCTTCGTATTCGTCGCCGTGTGAAAAAGGCTTACCGAAAAGGAAAACCGACAATTAAAGACGCACGGGCGATATTAAGTTATCTTGGGTGGATATATCACACAAATTCGCGTTATTTTTACGCCGTGTATATAAAACCCTATGTAAACATCAAACAATTAAAGGAGGTAATCAAAAATGAAAGCAGAAAGCAACATCAAACCGTCCGCGCTTTCGGTTGAGAATTGCGCCGAAGGTATGGCCGAAGTAGTTTTCCGCGAAAACATCAAAGCGGAACAGAGAGAGGAAGAAACCGTATATACATACGACGAATTCCGAACCGCCGTTCCGCAAAGAAGCAATCTTCTTTCGGTTGTGAAGAAATCGAAGGCGGCTTGGCTTGAAAGAGCAAAGGCAGAAACCGAAGCGGCGGTGGTACATAAACCGACGCTTGAAGAGCAGGTCGCGGCACTTACGGAAGAAAACGCAAGGTTGCGCGAAGAAAACGAAACTATCGGCGCGGCACTTGAAGAAACAATCGCAATGGTATTCGGGGAGGTTGAAGGATAATGGCTAAATTCTACGCAATGCGAATTATGCAGGGAAAGACCACATTTGAAAAAGTGCCGAAAGCGCTGAAAAGCGCGGTTGCCGCTATCCTTGCCGAAGAAGGCTATATAATGCCGAATTCGGAAGGAGTGTAAAAAATGGTAGTAGAGATTACAGCGGCTATAAGTGTTACGGCGGCAATTTGCGGAATTGTATTCGGGGTCATATCAATATTTCGTAACAAACACGAAGACGACACACGGGACGGTAAAAAAGACGGCGTATTGCTTACCGAATTAGGTTATATAAAATCGGGCGTTGACGACATCAAACGCAAGCAAGAGAAGCAAGAACAACAGCACATCGAAATTGTTTCAAGGCTTACAGCGGTTGAAGCGTCGGCAAAGCAGGCACACAAACGAATTGACGCAATCGAAGGGCGGTGAAATAGCAATGAATAGACACAAGCACCCGAAAGAATTTTCAAAGAAAATATTTATCGGTGTAGCAATCGTTAATATTCTTTTAGTTGTTTTTGCTGTCTATATGATGTATGTAACGGGCGACCTTTCGCCCCTTGCGTACATTATCCCGGCGGCCGCCGCTGAAATGGCGACCGCAACGGGCTTCTATTACAGCAAGGCAAAAGCTGAAAACAAAATAAAGTTGATGAAGCAAAACGGCATACAGCCGAAACAAGAAGATTTTACAAATATCAATTATTAAGGAGTGAAAGAGAAATGAGCAACAGCCCACTTGTAAATTATACGAAGATTTCGCCGAACAAGGGCAACACCGTTGAGGTAAACGGGAAAAAGGTGTTAAAGCCTGAGAGAACACACGCCATTGACACAATCACAATTCATTGTGTCGTCGGTCAATGTTCCGTTGAAACTTTGGGAAATGTATTTGCCCCGACTTCGCGGCAAGCGTCGTCAAATTATGGCGTAGGCTATGACGGGCGTATCGGTATGTATTGCGAAGAAAAGGACCGTTCGTGGTGTTCTTCTTCGGCGGCAAATGATAACCGCGCAATTACTATTGAAGTTGCGTCGGACACAAAGCACCCGTACGCCGTGAACGACAAAGCATTTGCCGCTTTGCTTGACCTTGTAACCGATATTTGCAAGCGTAACGGAATTAAAAAACTTGTTTGGAGTAACGACAAGAATTCCCGTGTAAATCATTTGAACGGTTGCAATATGACGGTACACCGCGATTATGCGAATAAATCTTGCCCCGGCGAATATCTTTACAGCAGACACGGAGCAATTGCCGAAGAGGTCAACAAAAGACTTGCAGGCGGCAACGATACGCACGACAGCGGCAACAATGCGAAAGTGTTATATCGCGTTCAGACGGGCGCATTTAAGCAGAAAGGAAACGCCGACACATTAGCGGCAAAATTGAAGGCGGCAGGCTTCGATACATACATCGTAACCGTGAACGGACTTTATAAAGTGCAAGTTGGCGCGTATTCGGTCAAGGCTAACGCCGAAGCGATGTCCGCAAAGTTAAAGAATGCCGGATATGATAATTTTATCACTACCAACAGCGGGACGGCGACGGGAGCGGCTACGCAACAGCAGACACCCGCAAAGACAATCAAGGTCGGTTCGACAGTCAAGTTAAAGAAGGGTGCAAAAACCTATAACGGCGGCAGGCTTGCTTCTTTTGTTTACAGCCGAAACCACATTGTAAAGCAAATCAGCGGCGACCGTGTTGTAATTACCTACGGCGGCGTAGTTATTGCGGCGGTCAAGTTGGGCGACCTTGAATTGATTTCATAACGGAGGTTAAATAATGAATGTAATAAACTTTCTTCTTGCGAATTGGGATAGCGTAATCGTTGTTCTTGTATTTATTGTCTTTATCGTCTTTTTGATTATAAAGGGCGAAAAGAACATCGTATATAAAATTGCTTTTGCCCTTGTAACCGAAGCCGAAAAACAGTACGGCGGCGGTACGGGAAAATTTAAGCAATCAGCGGTCATAAATTGGGTTTATGAACGCTTGCCCGCTGTTATTAAGATTTTCATTTCGGCGGCTACGCTCGGAAAATGGGTTGATGATGTCGTCGAGCAGGCAAAAGCAGAATGGGCGAAGAATGCGAATATTAAAGATTATATCGAGAGCGGCACAACCGACAAGCCGCCCAACGAAAACAACGAATAAAGAAAAATCACGGATAAGGCTTGCGCCTTATCCGTGATTTGTTTTACTGCTTATTCAAACACAATGTAACTTCGCACCCGAAATTCAGTTTTTCGCCTTCGGGCGTTTCGCCGCCGCCCGTTATTTCTGTATGATATACGCTTACAATTCTATCCCAATTATCGAGGACGAAAGAAAGGTTTTCTTTCGGAACATTTCCGACTTGTTCGTCGTTGGCATATACGCCGACGGCTTCGCTTCCTTCAAAATCATATTTTTTTAATTCCCAATCGACGAAGTTGTCGAAAGGTTCATCGCCGTACTTGATTTTGCGAAGAAGCGCTTGTCTTGTCTTTCTTCCGTTGTTAAATGTAACGCCCGCCACACGAAAAGAATAATAATCGTGATTTTTCTTTGCTTCTTCCGCTTGGGCGTGAATGTCGGCGGGTTCTTGCGGCTTCGGTTGCTTTTTGTCAATCACAATAAGCACGACACCGACAGCGGCGAAAAGGACGCTACCGAAAGCAAGTGCGGCTTTGTCTTGTGTTTCCGAAAACAGACCGAAAACACCGACAACACCGATAACACACAGCACAACACCGATAATAAACATTTTACTTTTCTTCATTTCCCGTTCCTCCGTTTGTTGCATTTATTCGCGTTTCTTATCTTTAACACAATTATAATTAAAAAGTGTGTTAAAGTCAAGTATATTGCGGAACTTTAACACACGGAAGGGATTTTATGAAGATTTACGATTATGACGGAAAGAAAAATATTTGCGGTGAACGAATACACGAAGCGCGGACACGGCAAAGAGTATCACAAGCCGACCTTGCGGCACGGTTGCAAGTGCGCGGCGTTATCATAGAGCGGGACAGCATTTCAAGAATAGAAATCGGAACGCGCTTTGTAACCGATTACGAAGTAAGAGAAATTGCCACAGCCCTTTCCGTTTCTGTAAATTGGTTATTAGGTATAAACGAAAATTGACCGCCGAAAAAGCGGTCAATTTTTGAAAAAAATAAAAAAATTTCGAAAAAACTATTGACATATGCGTACGCATATGGTATAATATAGATACAGTAAAGGAAAGGAGGTAAACACAATGGAAATTGAAAACGATATTTCAAAAGCCTTGCAAGAAATCGCAAAAGCCATTGAAAACAACGAAGCCGTAGCAAGCGTAAAAGTTGTTATCAACATCAAAAAGCCGAAATCAAGCAAGGCTAACCCCGAAAACAAGTAGTTTTCAAAGGCAGGGAGCGGGCGAAAACCCCTCCCGTAAGTCCTATTATATCATATACAAAATATTTTTTCAATAGGTATATTGGGAGGTTGCTATGAAAGTTACAAAGAACGGGAAAACTTATATCATTAAAGAATGTAAAAATCATTGGAGCGTATCAGAAGAAAGCGCGGCTTTCTCTTTGTGCTTTAATGTCGATAAAGAGATTTGCAAAACCGAAGCGGATATTATCGAATATGTAAACAACAATGATTTGTTTTGAGGTATGAGAAATGGAAAAAAAGAAAATGACCCCGCAAGAGCGGTATATTAAAAAGTATAGAAAGCAATTCAAATTTGATTGTGTCACAAAGACAGAACAAGACATCATCGAAAAATTAGAAAGCGTACCCAATAAAGCGGGATATATAAAGCGCCTTATACGCGCCGACATTGAAGCAAGCAAAAAATAAAAAGCAATAGAACAAAGAGAGGGCGCGCCCTCTCTTTGTGTTTATGGGGGTTATCTTATGCGCCGTCACTTTACACATTTAACATTTGAACAGCGTTTACAACTTGAAGCATATTTGAAGGCTAAACTACACAAACAGAAAATCGCGGACTTACTCTGCGTTCATTTAAGCACGGTTTACAAAGAAATCAAACGCGGCAGATATGAACATCTGAACAGCGATTACACAACCGAAGAAAGATACAGCCCGGATATTGCCGAAAATTCGTATCGTGCAAATTTAGAAGCAAAAGGCGCGCCCCTTAAAATCGGCAACGATTACGCATTAGCGAAATACATAGAAACTAAAATCGCCGACGAAAAATATTCACCCGCCGCCGTTCTCGGCGAAATTGAAAACAGCGGAATACAATTCAAAACGACGATATGCCTTTCTACGCTTTACAATTACATTGATAAAGGCGTTTTTCTTCGCGTGACAAATAAGCAATTGCCGATAAAACGAAACAAAGGTAAAAAGGTTCGGCGTGAAGTACGCGCCGCAAGAAGAGCGGCAGGCGAAAGCATAGAAAAACGCCCGGAAGAAATAAACGCCCGAACATCGTTCGGACATTGGGAAATGGATTGCGTCGTCGGAAAGAAGAAGACAAAGAAAGTTTTACTTGTTTTAACTGAAAGATATACCCGTTATGAAATTATACGGATAATGAAAGACAAGACAACAAAAAGCGTTGTTTCTGCGCTTGACGGAATAGAACGCAAAATCGGGAAAGAGCAGTTTAGAAAATTATTTCTTTCAATAACTATGGATAACGGAAGCGAATTTGCTGATTGTCAAGGCATAGAAAGAGCATACAACAGCAAAGGACAAAGAACAAAGGCGTATTATTGTCACCCGTACACATCTTGCGAACGCGGTTCAAATGAAAATCAAAATAGACTTGTTCGCAGACATTACCCGAAGGGAACAAGTTTCGAGCGGGTAACAATTCGCGATGTTGAAAAACTGCAAACTTGGATAAATAATTATCCGCGAAAGATGTTTGATTTTCATACCGCGGACGAACTATTCAACGCGTGTATAAATTCGCTTGCTTTGGCTTCTGTTTAATTTTTTATATTTTTTTGTAATTTACTCTTGACATTTGGGTCTGTTCGTTGTATTATTAAATGCGAAAGGTGTTTCGAGTAAACGAAACGCCCGACGCATTTATTTTTTTATCTAAAAATAGGAGGTTCGACAATGACTAACTTTGAAAAGGTCACGAAATCGCGCGAAGCCTTTTTGGACTTTCTTTCTTCTCTATCGGTTATTGAAGGCCCGTGGGACGAAGAATTCCACAAAAGATTTTGTCACGATTGCACCGCTGATAATTGCAACGCTGAAAATTGCCCGCATAATGCCGAAAGGTCAAATCCTAATTGGTGGTTAAATCTTGAAACGAAGGGAGGTTCAAACAATGAAGTATAAATACTTAAATTTAGACGACCGCAAGAAAATTCAAAAGATGTATTCCGACGGGGAGCGGGTCGCGGACATTGCCGCCGCCCTTAATGCAAGCACGGGTACAATTTACCGCGAATTGCAAAAAGGCTATACGGGCGCCGTTGATGAAAATATGCGTCCCGCCTATGACGCAAAAACCGCACAATTAGAAGTGCAAAAGAATTTCAAATGCCGCGGCAAAAAGAAAGCCGAAACCGTCGGCGCGTGAGAGGGTGAAAAAATGACGATAGATATTTTCAATACTGAAGGAAAATACAATTTGATTTTAGCCGACCCGCCGTGGAAGCAATCAAAGGGCGGTAAAAAATCGGTTCGGGCGAACAGTAGTGGAAAGGCTCTTGATTATCCCGTTTGTTCTCTTGAAGACATCGAAAAGCACCTTCAGCAAGCAACATCACTTACCGAAGACAATTCGATTTTGTTTCTTTGGACAATAGATAAATATTTGTTTGAAGCGCAAGAAATCGCGGAGCGGCTCGGCTTCAAGCTTCACGCCCGTATGATATGGAATAAGGTAACGGGCATTCCCGCCGCATTTACGGTTTGGTACGGTCACGAATACTTATTATATATGTATAAAGGAAAATTACTTCCCGTCGCTTCCGAAGAACGCGGAAAGATACATACAGTATTCACGGAACAAGTAAAGCGGCATTCACAAAAGCCGGAAATATCTTTCGAAATCATAGAAAGATTATACCCGAATACGAAAAAACTTGAAATGTACGCACGCCGCACGCGCGACGGGTGGGATTGTTGGGGCAACGAAGTATGAAAGACATAAACGAAATAAACCCGCTTATGGCTGAATTGTTAGAAGACAAAATCGCCGAAGGAAAATTCACACAACGCGGAATTGAAATAATTAACGAAATCGCCGACTATGCGGAAAACACCGAATTTTTCAAAGAAAACAAACAGCAGGGCGAAACGATTTTCGAACTTGGTTCGGCTGAAAACATATTCAATTATATACTCGAACGCGTTGTAAATGCGCCGTTCGGAATATATCGAACTGCAAGCGTAATTTTGATTATGCCGTTTCTTCGGCAGAAACTGAAAGAAACTACGGGAGCGGCTAACGATGAATAACGAAGAATTAAAAGAAGCGCTTGTCAGCGGTCGCCCGGTTATTCACAATATGGCTTCTTTCGGGCCTATCGAATACAAATGCGTTTCGGCTATTATTTACCGACACCGAAGCGGAAAACTTGAAATAACGGCAGAACTTGAAGACAAATGCGGTCATTCCGTAACAATAGTTGACCCGAAACAAATTTCGTTCAAGGAGGAATAAACAATGTGTAAAATCACTTGCCCGAATTGCAATTATGAAATTGACTTCGTGCGACAGACAAAACAAGGCGCGTGGACAACCGCCGAAGACGAACAAATCTTAAAAGCATATCAAACGGAGCGAAAGACAATTGCACAAATCGCCGACGCTATCAACCGCACACAAGACGCGGTACGCAACCGTTTATATCAACTTCGGGGAGCAGGTAAAAATTGCGCAACATTCGTCGTTCATACGACACCGAAAGAATTTGAAGCAATGAGAGAGGGAAAGCACGAAGCAAAACAAGCAAAGCGGGAATTAAAAAAAGCGACCGCCGCTTTGAAGAAAATTTCTTCTTTGCTATCCGATAGCGGTTTTATTCGGGATTTTGACGAAGAATTCGTTATCACAAATAAAATGGCGCTTCAAGAAGCGTTATACATTGCCGAAGATTATTTGAAAGAGGGCTTGAACAATGGCAGATGTTGACCGTTGCGTCGTATGCGGACAACCTATCCCCGAAGGTTTACAACTTTGCCACACTTGCAAAAAAAACGGCAGGCGAAGACACACCCGATTTAATCGCCGTGCGCGAAGCGGCAAAGGCTATCAAGAGATATTGCAACAGCAGAAACAGCAATCCCGAAACCGATTGTATCGAATGCCCGATAAAAGATATTTGCTACAACGAACCGTATTTGTGGGAGGTTTAGCAAATGCCGCATAAAGACAAATATATCACGCTTCTTTCGGCGGCAAGCGACCATTACGGACAACCTTATTTAATAGGTTTTATGGACGAATACGGCTTACATTCCTTATCAGAAGCAACGGCAGAACAAGCCGAAGAATATTACATTAAACATTTAGGAGGAAAACAAAATGGAACTTCAAGCACAAAAAACAGCGGCAAGCCGTAAAACCGACCGCCGCGCGTATAAGTTAGGCTATAAGAAAAAGGCTATCCCCTATTATGTCAAGCGTATTTTGATTTCGTGGGCCGTATGCCTTATTATCGGCGGCATTTTCGGCGGTTTAATCGGTGCGGCTATCGACAAGCACGCTTCCGCTTCGAAAGCGGACAACCTTTCGGAACAACCCGCACCGTACGGCACACGCGACGGAAGAACTTTCGCCGATTGCGAAATGTCGCTTGATTGGGGCGGCGACGAAGAGTTTACACCGCTTCAATGTGCATTGCCGGAAGAACTGCAAGAATTTACATATTACCTTTCAAAAGGCTATTATATCGACTATTCCTTCGTTATGGCGGTTATGTATTGCGAAAGCAGTTTCAGAACGGACATCGTAAGCAAAACAAACGATTACGGCTTAATGCAGATAAACAAAATCAATCACGAATGGTTATCCGAAAAATTAGGACTTGACGATATGACCGACCCGTACCAAAACATACGCGCAGGGCTTTATATCTTGCGAAATCTGTTTGAAAAGTACGACGACCCCGCAAAAGTGCTTATGGCTTACAATATGGGCGAAGGCGGCGCGGCGCGTCTTTGGGAACAAGGAATATACGAAACATCATACACAAAAAAGGTTCTTGCAAAAGCAGACGAATTCAAAGCAGAAATGGACATAAAAAAATAACCCCTTCGCCGCTAACGAAAGAGTTATTGAAAGCGACTTTTTGCCGCCCTCCGAATACATCTAAATTATAGCACGGGAGCGGCAGAAAGTCAAGGTTTAATCGGCAACCGTTAAGCCGATATTATGGCCTTGTATTGTATAGTATCTTATCAACCAACAAGGACACACAAAACATTGATTTTTAGGAGTGCTTTAAGTTATGGAAACAAAGAAAAATATAAATAATTCTTTTTATGAAAATCAAAGTCGAAGTCATAGTCAAGTCGAGCGTTCCCCCGAAGCAATATCGGAAAGAATAGACCGTGCATATTTTGACGATATGACTTTTTCGGAAGCGTTTGTCGCCGTGAAAGAGCAAGTCGAATTTTTCGCGTTCTCTGATACCGACAAAGACGAAGCCGACGGAATTTGTCTTATCATTGCCGAAATTCTCAAATTGCCGCCCGCTTCAATGGTTCGTATCGGTGGAAACAATCTTCCCGCCGAAATGGTGCAAGCGATTTATTACCGCTTAACGCACGAACACATCGAACTTGTAATATCAAACTACGCCCGCGCGGCTTATGAAATCAAATTCAAAAAGACATATCTACGAACAGCCCTTTACAATGCGGTTTTTGAGTACGAAGCGCATTACACAAACGCTTTCGCTTCGGATTTCCCCGAATACGTTAAAAATCCGTTTGGAAGGAAGGGCGAACAATGATACGCGAAAAACACACAAAGTCGGGTCGCCTATTCGAAGCGGAATTTTTCCCCGTTTGGAACGACGGTCGCCGAATGCCCGCCCGTGCGCCGAAGTCAAAGCGTTCGACAACGGAACAAGCGCGATACAACAAAACGCAGGCAATAAAGAAACTTATTCGCCTTGTAAACACAAATTTTGATACGGGCGATGTCATTATGCACCCTACATACGAAGCGGACAAAGCACCGCAGAGCGAGGAACAAGCAAGAAAAAACCTTGTAAATTATCTTCGCCGCGTGAAACGCAAGCGCGAAAGCGAATTGAAGCGCGTTTCGGAACTTCTGAAAGACCGACCGAATGATAAGACTTTACAGAAACAGCAAGCGGCACTTTCAAAGCCTTTTAAGTACATCTATGTTATCGAAAAACAAACATACAAGTCGGGCAAAAACGAAGGTCGCGACAATTGGCATTATCACTTGTTTATGACGGGTGGAGTTGACCGCGACACATTGGAAGATATGTGGCCGAACGGAATTCGCACAAATGCAGATAGATTTCAGCCCGAAAAATTCGGCCCGGAAGCCGCCGCGAAGTATATGTCAAAAGACCCGCAAGGGTCAAAGCGCTTTTGTGCTTCACGAAATCTTGACAAGCCGAAGCAACCGAAACCGAAAGACGGGAAAATTACCCCGTGCGGTTTGGAACGCATTTCAAAAGAACGCGTGGACGACCGTGAATATTGGGAACGCAAATACAAGGGTTATCGCTTCGTAAGGACATACGCCCGATACAACGAATATAACGGACATTGGTATTTGTCCGTGATTATGTATAAGGCAGACAGCGACGCGGAATTGCCGCAATGGGAGATTGAAGAATGGTTGACGGAACAATTATAATCGGCGACGCTTTAGAAAAACTTAAACACATTAAAGACAATACGATAAATTGCTGTATCACTTCACCGCCATATTATGGGCTACGCGATTATGGGGTCGAAGGACAATTGGGGCAAGAAGAAAGCGTCGAAAAATACATCGAAAATCTTGTAATGGTTTTCGGTGAGGTAAAAAGAGTTTTAACAAAAAACGGTACATTGTGGGTGAACATTGCGGACAGTTACGCCGGAAGCGGCAAAGGACGAATGAAAAACGGCGAACACTCGAAAGGCAATTCAAAATCAAGTAAATATCACAATTTGGCGGGGGGACATTTGAAAAAACAAAATTCAAATGCAAAAAGTAAAGATTTAATGGGTATTCCGTGGCTTCTTGCACTTGCACTTCGTGAAGACGGGTGGTATTTAAGGCAAGATATTATATGGGAAAAACCAAATGCAATGCCCGAAAGTGTGAAAGATAGGTGTACCCGCTCACACGAATATATTTTCTTACTTTCAAAATCAAAATGCTATTACTACGACGCGGAAGCAATAAAAGAACCGTGCGTAAATGGCGATACAAGAAGCCCAAACGGAAGCCGCGGTACACTTACAAAAAACGCGGGATTGCGAAATAGAAACGCAGAATTTAGCAAATCAAACTATCGCAACAAACGCGATGTATGGTCGGTATCAACTAAAGGATTTCACGGTGCGCATTTTGCAGTATTTCCCGAAAAACTTGTCTTACCTTGTATATTGGCGGGTTGCCCGAAAGGCGGAAACATACTTGACCCGTTTTGCGGAAGCGGAACAACGGGCGCGGTTGCGATAAAAAACAATCGCAGATTTGTAGGTATCGAACTAAACGAAGAATACGCGAAGATTTCCGCTAAAAGAATTGGCGTGTCGCTTTGTTTTCAATGCAGATATAACACAGACGATTATGTGTGTAGTCAAAATTGCGGAGGGTGCGACGGTGTTTCGAATTTCAAGATTAGAGGGAGCGGCAAAGAATGAATAATTTTTACAGCGGAGCGGGACGGCGAAAGCCTATCCCGCACGAAGCAATCGAACAAGCGGCGCTTATGAAATGGACATTGTTTATGCGTGGACGCTTCCCCGAAATTGATTTGCTTTATCATATCCCGAACGGTGGAAGCCGAAACGAGCGCGAAGCGGCGAACCTTAAACGGCAAGGTGTAAAAGCGGGTGTCCCCGATTTATGCTTGCCCGTTCCCCGTGGAGCGTATCACGGCTTGTATATCGAAATGAAAGCGGGCAAAAACACAACTTCGGGAAAACAAAATGAATGGTTGTCCGCGCTTAATAATCAAGGCTATTTGGCGGTTGTTTGCTACGGTTGGCAACAAGCGTCGGAAGTAATAACAAAATATCTTGAATGTGAGGTAAACAGAAAATGAAAGTATCACTTGACAAGGGCGCAAAAATGCCACAGAGAGCGCACAGCACCGACGCGGGAATGGATATTTTTTCGCGCGAAGAAAAAACAATCAAAGCAGGCGGCGCGGCTTCGTTCGATACGGGCGTACATATCGAAATTCCGACGGGATATGTCGGTTTTCTCAAAAGTAAAAGCGGCTTGAATGTAAAACACGGCATTACAAGCGAAGGCGTTATCGACGCAGGCTATACGGGAAGCATTGTTGCGAAGTTGTATAACAATTCCGACGAAGATTACACCGTCGGAGAGGGCGACAAAATAACGCAACTTGTTTTATTGCCGATTTTAACGCCGGAACTTGAAGAAGTTTCAAGCCTTGAAGAAACAGAGCGCGGCGAAGGCGGCTTCGGAAGCACGGGGAGGTAAAAAACAATGGAACGAAAACAAATTCTTGAAGCGGCGATAAAATGTGTTTGCGGCGACCGTGACGAACAGTACGGAAAACCCGAAAATTCATTTTCCGTAATCGGTAATTTTTGGAATGAATATTTGATTTCAAAAGGCTATGAAACGGACATACGCGCCGAAGATGTCGCCGTTATGATGTGTCTTTTCAAAATTGCCCGCATAATCACGGGTGAACAAAAAACGGATAGTTGGATAGACGCGGCGGGTTATCTTGCTTGCGGCGGCGAAATAGCGACGGAGGATAAAACGAAATGAATGTAATTGCAATCAGCGGCAATATTACCGCCGACCCCGAATTAAAGACAACGCCCGACGGACTTTCGGTGTGTTCTTTCACGGTTGCGGTTAAAAGACCGAACACAAAGGATAAAACCGACTTTATAAATTGCGTTGCTTGGCGTTCAAGTGCTGAATTTATCACGAAGTATTTTCGCAAGGGTCAAAGAATAGAAATCGACGGTTGCTTGACTTCGCGAAAATGGGAAGATAAAAACGGAAACAAGCGAACTTCTTTTGAAGTGGTTGTAAACAATGCTTCGTTCGGTGGCAGTAAAAAAGACGACAATTCGGGAGCGGCTACGCAAGAGAATTTCGAAGAAATGTCGGACACCGACGACGAAGATTTGCCGTTTTAGGAGGGGTGAAAGATGATTATTAAGAAAATTATTGATATTTGCAAAAAACACACGGTCGTTTATCTGTATGACACGCCGAAAGAACAATGGATTTCGGACGGTTACGCGATATACCCGCTTTTTGGGCTTCCGAAATTTGACGAATGCACACTATGTCAAACATACGACATCACAGACAAACAGCGCGACAAAATACACTTTAAGCACGAAACCAAATTGCCGCCGTACTTGTCTTTCGAAGATGTCGAAGACAACGAAACGCCGTGCAACGAAGGCCCGATGTATCTTTCTTCGGCAGGGCGCGGAATTGTTCCGTATATGACTTCGCAAGGAATAGTATTTATCGACGCTTCGTATCTTGCCCCGCTTGCAGACACAAAAGAAGCAATGTTGCAAGTTTACGAACGATATACCGCCGCCGGACAAATGTATTTTGCCGTCAAAAGCGGGTTTATGCTTCTTGCCTTGATAATGCCGTATGATTGCATTAACGAACAGTTTGTAAACAATCTTGAAGTTTTATACAAGCAATGTTCAATCGCTCTTTTCAATAAGCAAAGCAAAGAGAAAGTGGAAGAAGCAGAACAAGGGCAAATGAAATTTGACGAAGAAGCGGAGGAATAAACAATGGACGATGTTTTACAAGGGCAAATCAGCGAAGCGCAAAAAGCGTTCGCCGAAGCATTAAAACCCGTTGTGCAAGAAATAGCAAGAATTATTCGGGAAATTATAGCGGCAACAAAGCCGATAATTGACGCTATAATCGAGCGGGCAAAAGTGCTTGTTGAATATGTCTTGGAATTGTACCCAAATAAACGCGTTATTTTCCTTGCTACACACGGACACGGACGAACCCAAAAGAAGAACATAAACCGTATTTTGAAATGGCTTCGGAAAGAAGGTGTGTTCTAATGACGGCAATTATTATCACGATGATTATTTGCGCGACGCTGATTATTATTTCGTCAATCAGTAAGGGTAAGAAATGAGGGGCGGCAATTGAAGAAAGATTTTACAAGAGACTATACGACGGAAGTATTCAGAGCATACGCGGCGGCGGGCGAACCTACATACGAAGAAATGCGCAAGCGAATATACGAAGAAGAATTGTCAAAGCGTTCTTCTCTTGACCCTGCAATCGCTATTTCGCAAGCGGAAATTGCAACCGAAAAACAAACGCCGTATCTTCTTGACATTATGGCGGCAGAAAAAACAATTGAACTTTTAGAGCGTGGAGAAAAGCCGCAAATCATAGCGGCAACAAAGGCGGTGTATTTTACGCGCCCGTTACAGCCGTTGCGACGCGGCGATATATCCGACCGTGTGCGTCGCTTTTCCATATCCTACCCAGCAGATGAACGCACGGTGTATCGTTGGTTAAAAGAGGCGCGGCTATTGTGTGCGGCCGTCCGTGGGTTGCGTATCACAGACGCAGACATAAAGAAATTTCATATTGCTTTGTAATGTTGTCAGTAGTGGGTTGTATTACTATGCTATACTATGTACAATGAAGATTTATAAAAGAGCGGTAAGCGTTATTGCTTATCGCTTTTTTATTTGGGCTAACACGCCACATCAGAAAGCGCAAGGGGTGGGAGCGGTGGCGAAAGACTTTGCGAAAGGATTTTACCTTTCGTCAGCGTGGAAGAAAACCCGCGCGGCATATTACAAGAAGCAATGCGGAATATGTGAGCGGTGCGGAATGGCGGGCGACATAGTACATCACAAGACATACTTAACGCCGCGCAACATTAACAACCCGCACATCGCGCTTGACTTCTCAAATCTTGAATTACTTTGTCAAGATTGCCACAACAAAGAACACGGGAAATTTGAAAAGCGATATTCATTTGACGAATTCGGAAACATCATACCCCCCGGTATGCGAAAAAAGTAAACGCCGACGGAAACCGGAGATTGGAGTTAAATTTTACTCCGCAGGCGCGCACATAACGGGTGTTGTGAGGGGGTGGGGTGTCAAAGTAGCGGAAGGGGGTGTTTTTATGGCAACAAAGAAAGAGTTATCAAAAGAACAGAAAATCAACAAGGAAGTTAAGCGAATTAAGCGCGCTTTACGCGACCTTGATAAAAATAAACTTGCCGTTGTTGAGCCGCTTATAAAATCGGCGGCGTTTATGGCCGTATCGCTCCCGGAACTTGAAGAAACTATCAACGAAAACGGGTTCGTCGTGGAATACAAAAACGGCGAAAATCAATTCGGCACGAAGCAAAGCGATGAAGTGAAAACCCTTCTTGCAATGCAAAAAAACTTGACAACTACCATAAAAACGCTTGCGGACATCGCGCCCGCTACACAGCCGAAAAAAAGCCGTCTTGAAAGCCTTATGGGTGAATGATAATTGCCGTTTTCAAATTACATTTTTGAATACTACGACGCAATCAAAACGGGGCGCGTAACGGTCGGAAAATGGATAATCGCGATTTACGACATTCTTATTCGCGGGCTTGAAACGAAGCGTTGGTTTTTCAATGCGAAAAAAGCAAACAAGGCGATAAAATTTATCGAAAATTTTTGCCACCATTCAGAGGGAAGAAACGACCTTTTGAAACTTGAATTGTGGCAAAAAGCGATTATTTCGGCGATTTTCGGTATAGTTGACGACCGAAATTACCGACAATTTCGCGAAGTTTTTATCCTTGTTGCCCGCAAAAACGGTAAAACGCTTTTTGCCGCGGCAATCATTGCGTATATGTCATATCTTGACGGCGAATACGGCGCAAAAGTATATTGCCTTGCGCCGAAGTTGGAGCAAGCCGACCTTGTTTACGACGCATTTTATCAGATAACGCAATCGGACGAAGAATTGGGCGACCCCGACTTCACGAAGAAGCGCCGTTCTGATATTTACATTCCGTCGCTTAATACTTCCGTACGCCGTCTTGCTTTCAATTCGAAGAAGTCGGACGGCTTCAACCCACATTTGACCGTATGCGACGAAATAGAAGCGTGGCCCGGTGAACAAGGCTTGAAACAATACGAAGTAATGAAATCGGCGCTTGGCGCACGCCGTCAACCGCTTATTTTGAATATATCAACCGCCGGATATGTAAACGACGGTATCTTTGACGAACTGATGAAGCGTGCAACGGCATTCTTAAAAGGCAGTAGCGAAGAAGCCCGTTTGCTTCCGTTTTTGTATATGATTGACGACCCGGAACAATGGGACAATATCGAGGAAATAAAGAAAGCAAATCCGAACTTGGGTGTTTCCGTTTCCGTCGATTTTTATACCGAAGAAATCAAAATTGCGCGTCTTTCACTATCAAAAAAAGCCGAATTTTTGTGTAAATACTGCAATATTAAGCAAAATTCATCGGTTGCGTGGCTTGATTTTCAAGATGTCGAATACATTTCGGGCGAAAAATATTCGCTTGCGGATTTCCGCGGTTGCTATTGCGTCGGCGGTATTGACCTTTCAAAAACAACAGACTTGACAGCGGCTTCAATCGTTATCGAGCGGGACGGCAAATTCTATATTTTTACAAAATTCTTTATGCCGCGCGACCGTTTCGAAAAAGCAATCGAAGAGGAAAGTACACCGTACGGAATTTACGCAAAACAAGGTCATTTGCAGATTTCGGGCGAACACGATGTTAATTATCACGATGTTTTCGATTGGTTTGTTATGTTGCTGAAGGAATACAAGATAAAACCGCTTCAAATTGGTTATGACAGATATTCGGCGCAATATCTGATACAAGAATTAAGACAAAGCGGGTTTCATACCGACGATGTATTTCAAGGTACGAACCTTTCACCGTTGCTTGACGAATTCGAAAGCAAGGTAAAAGACAAGGTTGTACAAATAGGCGAAAACAATTTATTAAAAGCGCACCTTTTGAATGTTGCCGTACAAATCAACAGCGGCGACGGCCGTAAAAAGCCCGTCAAAATCGAACCGCGCTTACACATAGACGGTTTTGTGTCCGTTATAGACGCGTTTGCCGTAAGAAGCAAGTATTATTCCGAATTTGGAAAGTTGCTTGCAAACGCAAAAAGAAAGGGGGCTTAAACGATGGATTTTATTAAAAAGTTTTTATCGCGATTTCGTCGAACGGCGCGGCTTTTGTTTAGGCGAAGCGAATTTATGCCGTCGGGGTCGTTAAGGGATAACGAAATCGTCGGAGCGGTTGCAAATACTATCGCAACAAATGTCGCGAAGTTATCGCCGCAGGTAATACGCAAAGACGCAAAGGGTGTAACAATCAAGAATGATCGTCTTTCCCGCCTTTTGAATATCCGACCTTGCCCGGAATGTTCCACATACGATTACTTGTATCGAGTGGCAAGCGACCTTGTTTATACATCAAATTCGTTTTCGGTTATCTTCTACAATTCCGATTTTACGGACATTGAACGAATACAGCCGATTACGGTTCGTTCACACAAGATATTTGAAGACGAAGAAACGGGGCAAGTTTATTTCCGCTTTGTATGGGATTACGACGGAAACGAATATACCGTGCCGTATCAATTTGTTATTCATATCAAGTCGCGCTATAACAAGAAACGCTTTCTTGGCACTTCCCCGGATTGCGAATTGCAGAATTCAACCGAACTTTTAGAAATCACCTACAACGGAATAAAAACCGTTATCAATAATTCGGCTTCGCTTCGCGGTTATTTGAAATATAACAATTTCATTGACGAAGACGAATTGAAAGAAAAGGTGCAAGAATTTCAATCGGCGTATATGTCAGCGGAAAACGAAGGCGGTGTCGCGGGTATTGATAATTCAATGGAATTTCACGAAATATCACAGCAACCGCGACAAATCCCCGTTACGCAAGTCGCGTTCTTCCGCGAAAACATTTATCGCTATTACGGCGTAAACGAAAAAATGCTTAACGCCGATTACACCGAAGCGCAATGGAATAGTTTTTACGAAGCGGTCATTGAACCGATAGCAATACAATTATCGCTTGAATTTACATTCAAGTTGTTTTCCGACCGTGAAAGAGGTTGCGGAAATAAGATTGTTTTCACTTCTAACCGCTTACAGTATGCAACATTGCAGACGCGCGCGGCAATAGGAAAAGACCTTTTCGACCGCGGCGTAATGACAATTAACGAATACCGCGAATTGATGTACCTTCCGCAGATTGACGACGGCGATGTGCGTATGGTGTCGCTTAATTTTGTAAAAGCCGACGAACAAAGTTTGTACCAAACGGGCAAAGACGACGGCGACGGAGCGGGCGACCCGCAAACAGAACCGACAAAGAACAGTACATCAAAGCGCATTCGAAATCTTATCGAAGGAGGGGTGCAAAATGAAGGTATTTAACAGTTTGAACAAACCGAAAGTATCGGACAATCTGAAACAGTTTTTAACCGTTAAAAACGAAACGCTTACAAGCGCGGATTTATATTTCTACGGCGACATTGTTTCCGATTGGTGGGGCGCTTGGACAGAAAGCGACCAATACCCCGAAGCAATACGAAACTTCTTGCAAGAACAAGACGGAAAAGCCCTTAATATCTACATCAACAGCGGCGGTGGCTCTGTATTTGCCGGACTTGCTATTTACAATATGTTGAGCAGACACAAAGGCTTCAAAACCGTTTATGTTGACGGTATGGCGGCTTCTATTGCGTCGGTAATTGCTCTTGCAGGCGACCGCGTTGTCATTCCGTCAAACGCGTTTCTTATGATACATAAGCCGTGGGCGTGCTGTGACGGCAACGCCGACGAATTGCGTAAAATGGCGACCGACCTTGACGCAATTGAAGAAGGTATTTTGAATGTCTACAAAGACCATTTGGCAGACGGTGCAGACATCGAAGATATTAAAACGATGATTGCCGCTGAAACTTGGCTTAATGGTGAAGAAGCGTCAAAATACTTCAATGTTGAAGTCGGCGAAGCGAAAGAATACGCCGCAAAAGTTACGGACACCGTAAAGGCGTTCGGAAATGTACCAAATGCGATTATTAAGTCCGCGCAAGCGGCTAATAATACCGCGTCAGCAAAAGCAATCGCGGAAAAAATAACACGCCTTGCAATCAAGGCAATTTCGAAAGGAGCGTAAAACGCTATGACAATTAAGGAAATGAAAGCCCGCTTGCGCGCTATCAACGCCGAAGCGGCAAAGGTTAAAGAGGGAGACAACGAAGCATTAAACAAACTTCTTGTCGAAGCCGAAGACCTTGAAGCAAAAATCGAGGAAGCAGAGAACCGCGCAAAACTGAAAAAGTTTGCGGACAATGCCGACGACGGAAACGACGGCGCACACGGAGAGGGCGGCAACGACCCCGAAGACAGCGCAACAAAGAGAGGTAAAGCCCTTATGGCGGGCGGCAAGGTTAAGAAAGAATTTGCAGTTAAAAACACAATTACTTCTTCCGTAACCGTGCTTAAACAGCATACCGCCGAAGATGTAAAGCCGACTTTTAACGAGGTTTCAAGCCTTGTTGACCGTGTAAAAGCCGTTCCCCTTCCGGGCGGCGAAAGTTACAAACGCGGCTTTGTTAAGGGCTACGGCGTAGGCGGTTACACCGCTGAAGGTACAGACTATAACACCGCAGAACCGACCTTCGGTTACGCTGAAATGGCAAAAACCAAAATCACCGCATATTGCGAAGAGCCGGAAGAAATCGCGAAACTTGCCCCCGCAGATTATGACCGCGTAATCGGTAATTCTACCGAAACCGCGGTTCGCAAGTATCTGTCCCGTCAAATTCTTGTCGGCGCAGGCGGCACGGGTAAATTGTTTGGTATCTTCTATAACCCCGCAAGTGCGGACGATGATATTATCGACAGAAATACCGACATCGCTATTTCCACAATCACCGAAACTACCCTTGACGACATTATTTACGCTTACGGCGGCGACGAAGATGTCGAAGATGTTGCCGTGCTTATCCTCAATAAAGCCGATTTGAAGGCTTTTGCAAAACTTCGCGATAAGCAGGGCAAGAAGATTTACACCGTTGTAAATCGCGGCAACACGGGAACAATCGACGGTATTCCGTTCATCATTAACAGCGCTTGTAAGGCAATTTCCGCGACTACTACCGTAAAAGACGATTACGCTATGGCATACGGTCCGCTTTCAAACTATGAAATGCCCGTATTCTCCGATATGGACATTCAGCGTTCGAACGAATACAAATTCAAGCAGGGTCAGATTGCACACCGTGCGGACATCTTTGTCGGTGGCAATGTAGCCGCATACAACGGCTTCTTGCGTGTTAAGAAAGGCGAGTAAAGATAATTCGGGGGTGCGGTTATGATACCACAAAGCATTATGAACGCCGCAAAACTTCGTTTGCGCAAAACGCAAAGTAATGTGCTTGACGAAGATATACGGCAACTTGCAGAAGTGGCCGCCGCAGACTTAAAGCGTATCGGCGTGTCCGACAAGTTTTTGTCGGACATTGCCGACCCGATAATCAAAGAAGCGGTGCTTACTTATGTAAACGCGAATTCCGGGAACAATCCCGACCGCGAAAGGCTTATGGCTTCGTATGATATGCTTTTAACCAAAATTAAAGGGGGTCGCTACAAATGACGGGTGATACCCTTATAACGCTTGTTGCAGAGGTTGACGCGGAAACATTAGAGCGTACGGAAGTATTCGCAACAATTGAAAGTATCGGTCAAAAAGAATTCTTCGCCGCCGCGCAAGTCGGCTTCAAAGCCGAATATAAAGCGACCGTGTGGGGTTCTGATTACGAAGGACAAACAATTGTTGAATTCAAAGAATACGGACAAATCCGTCGTTTCAGCGTTTACCGCAAATATCCCCGTTCTGATGAAAAAATAGAACTTTATCTTTCAAACGAAATCGGTGTCCATAATGGCAATTAACATTGACAAAATAGCCGATGAAATCGTGAATACGCTTTCCGACTACACAATGGACATCGCCGAAGGCGTAAAAGAAGCCGCGGAAGAAACTTCAAAAGAATTGTTGGACAACATTAGAGCGGACGCACCGAAGCGGAAAGGCAGATACAAAAAGGCTATGGCGGTGAAAACAACACGCGACGACGCGTACGAACGCCGTAAAACTTGGTATGTTAAAGCTCCACATTATCGGCTTGCGCACCTTTTGGAACACGGACACGCAAAAAGAAACGGCGGTCGTGTGCAGGCGTTCCCGCATATTGCAAAGAATGAGCAAAAAGCCGTTGAAGCCTTTAACGAGCGTGTGGAAAGGATAATCAAAAATGGCGGTAAATGAGCATATCGAAAATATCTTGAAAGCAACGGGGCTTCCGCTTGCTTACCGTGAGTTTAAGCCCTACAAAAACAAGCCCGTCCCCGCCCCGCCCTATCTTGTTTATCTTATCGAAAACGAGCAGGCACACGGCGCAGACGGCAAAAATCTATATAAGCGATTAAGCGTAACCGTGGAATTATACACAGATAAAAAAACGCCTTCGCTTGAAACAGCGGTTGAAGCCGCATTATCGGAATACGAATTCAACAAATACGAAGATTACATCAAAGAAGAAAAGATGTACTTTATTTCTTATGAATTCGACATCTACGAAAAAATAAGGAGGAACTAACAATGGAAAACAATGTCGAAAGTATCGTACTTGGTAGCGGCAAACTTTATTGTGTGGAGTTTGACGGAACTATTCCGGAAAACACCGCTATCGAGCAAGAAAATAATTTATTGGGACTTATTGCAGGCGGCGCGACCGTTGAATATAAGCCCGAATTTTACACCGCCGAAGACGATTTGGGTTTGGTACAGAAAACCATTATCACAAAAGAAGAAACATCGCTTAAATCGGGTGTTATCACTTGGAACGGAAATACCCTTGCGGCGCTTTCTTCTACCGCCCGCGTAACCGAAAATGCAGGCATAAGAACTGTAAAAATCGGCGGTCGCGGTAATGACAACGGAAAGAATTATGTTATTCACTTCGTACACGAAGACAAGGTGGACGGCGATGTCCGCGTAACCATTGTCGGAAAGAACGAAGCGGGCTTTTCTCTTGCATTTGCAAAGGACAAAGAAACTACCGTTGACGCGGAATTCAAGGCACAGCCGCACGATAAAGACGGTACACAAATCATTTATCAAGAAACTATCCCGACGGCTTCGAAGGGTTAATGGAGGGTAAAAAATGCTTGATTTTACACAACGCGAAAAAAGGTATCTTCCTGTAAAACTGTTTGACGGTACGGTCGTTTCTCTTAATATTCCGAAAAAGAGATTGTTTGAAAAACTTTCGGCGGTAAAAGCGACGCTTGAAAAGACTTCGGAAATCGAAAGTGAATACGACGAAATCGCAAGTATTACAGCGGAAATCCTTTCAAACAACCGTGAAGGAAAGGAATTTACGGTCGCGGAAGTTAATGCGCTGTTAGACCTTGAAGATATGGCGCTTATTTTCACGGAATATACGAAATTTGCGTCGTCTATCACAAGCGACCCAAACTAAAAATACCGTACTATCCGCAGTCCGAAGAAGATACGGTATATTTTGAAATACATACAATCGGCGAAAAGACCGTTGCGGACTATACCGGGCTTAATTTCCTTGAAATTGAGGAATTGCCGATTGATGTATATATGGGCTTAATGCGCGACGGATTTATTTTCAAACTTTCGAGAACCGACAACGGAAATGAATATTTGAAAAACTGTTGGCGCATTACGCAAACAGCCCCGGACAAAGAAAAATTACGACAAAAATTCGGAAAGGAGGGGTCGAGCAATGGCAAGTAACGGAAAAATTAAGGGAATTACAATTGAAATCGGCGGCAATGTCGCCCCGCTTAATAAAGCGCTTGAAAGTGTACAAAGCGAAAGCAAAAGCATTCAAGCGGAGTTAAAAGCAGTCAATACCCTTTTGAAGTTTGACCCCTCCAATACCGAAGCAATCACCCAAAAGCAAAAACTTCTTGCAGACGCTTTGAACAACGCCCGTTCAAAACTTGACGCGTTAAAACAAGCGCAAGTGCAAGTTGAAGCACAATTCAAAGCGGGTAAAATGGGTGAAGCCGAATATAAAGCATTTCAAAACCGCGTTACATACGCCGAAGCCGATGTTAAAAAAGCAGAAAAAGCGCTTGAAGAAGCAGGCGACGAAGCCGAAAAAGCGGGCAAAAAGGCTAAACAATC
>OKXB01001330.1_pt1 | contig 24927 bp, 23 predicted proteins | sample 1601731 | NCBI WGS metagenome assembly OKXB01 (sample SAMN04414077, study PRJEB24778) | human gut metagenome | material: faecal | host: Homo sapiens
GCCGCAGGTCATACACCGCCCGCCGGCGCGCGCGTATGCGTCTTTGCGGATTATATCCCACGCTTTCCGCGGCAGTTCGCTCCTAAGATTGGAATACCAGCATCCGTCGGGTACGAGTTCAAAATCGAGTTTATAGCCCATACGTCATCTCCGGTCGGCAACGGTCCGATTCGCATCGACGGTAACGGTTCCGTCGTCGCCGACGGTAAATACGACGCCCGATCCACAGGAAACCGCCAACGCGGCGGTTAAAATCATTGCCGGAAGTTTTCCGAAGAAAGTTTTGTTCTTCATATGCCTTACTCCTTATTTTTCGATCAGTATAATAATTTCGCTTTATCGGGTACGTTCATTGCAAAGTCGTTGTCGCCCTTCATCAGAAAGAACTGTCTGTGATAAGTCTTGTGCGGAATGACGTATATCCGTTTATTCGTCCATATTTTTTCTATATCGTTTTTAAGGCATTTTTTTGCGAATATGTATTCGGCGATGTCGACGTTACAATCGACGATCGCGTTGTCGTAACCGTTCGCAAACAGATCGAGCAATCCCGCGCGGATTCTCATCACGACGTAATCGTTCGACTGTATGGTTCCCGTTCCCTGACAATACGGGCAGGACTGAACGAGCGACGATGCGCTTTCGCGGCGTTTTTTCTTGCGGGTTATTTCGACAAGTCCGAGCGGACTCATACCTATCACCGCGCACTTTTCGCGGTCCGCGGCAAGTTTTTCGGATAGCACTTCGAGGAGTTTTTTCTTATGTTCCTCCTCTTTCATGTCTATGAAATCGACGACGATAATCCCCGCGATGTTTCTGAGCCTCAACTGCCGCGCGATCTCCGCCGCAGCCTCGATATTGGTATCGAACGCGGTTTTTTCCATATCGGCGTCACCGACGAAACCTCCGGTATTAACGTCGATGACCGTCAACGCCTCGGTCTTGTCTATAACGAGGTATGCGCCGCTCTTCATTGCCACGTTGTTTGAAAGCAGCGTGCTTACGTCGGCGTCCAGCCCGTAATACCTGAACATATCCGCTTTTTTATCGTATAAAATCAGTTTTGATTTAAGTTCGGTTTCAAAATTTCTGGCGTATTCGAGAACGGTTTTATACGTCTCCCTGTCGCCGACTATAAATTTGTCGATGTCCTCGGTGTATATGTCTCGGATTATACGCAACGCCAGATTGCCTTCTTCGTATAAAAGCGACGACGCGGGTTGTTTTCTGAATTGCTTTTGTATGGTCTCGTAACGTTTTTTGAGTTTCGCCGTTTCGCGTTTTATTTCGGCTTTGCCGACGTGTTCGCCCGCAGTGCGGATAATTATGCCCATCTTCTTCGGGCAGCACTCTGCGGCGATTTTCATAAGCCTTGCCCGGGATTCTTCGTCGGTTATCTTCCTCGACACGCCGTAAAACGAAATCGTCGGCATAAACACGACGTAACGCCCGGCGAACGATATGTTTGAAGTAAGCCTTACGCCCTTATTGCCGGCGGGGTCTTTGATTGCCTGCACTATTATTTCGTCGCCCGGTTTAAGGTTGAGTATAGACGGCATTTCGACGCTGCCGACAAGTTCGCTCCTGTCCATCAGCATATCGCCGGCGGCGAGATAGCCGTTGCGGTTCAACCCCACGTTTACGAAAGCCGCGTTCATGCCCGCAAGCACGTTTTCGACCCTGCCTTTGAAGACGCTGCCTATCGCAACGGTTTTGTTAGCCGTTTCGAGTCTGTATTCGAGAACTTTACCGTCTTTGGCGACAGCACCGACGTAATTGCCGCCGAAACTGTCGACGTATATGTTTACGGACATCTCAACCTCGCAAAAATTTTATACAACTATCACATAATAGCACAATTCATCGTATTTGGCAAGTAAGTTTCGGTTTTTCGTTGACAAAAAGCCGGACTAAATATTATACTGAGTATATGAAAACAGCAAATAAACTCATCACGTTCGTATTCAACGCGATCGTAGCGGTATTCTGCGTACTTGCGATAGCCTGTTATTTTTTCGCCCCGATACTCGATTTTAAGGCAAGCGTGAAAATGACGCCCGAACTCGCGGCAGAACTTAAAAAACAACTGCCGGAAGACGATACGTCGGATTCCTCCGCGACGGGCGAGGTCTCCGAAAGAGAAGTCATCGAAGACGTCCTCGATCGGATCGGCGAAGACGAAATCACCCTTTCGGTAAGCGTTTCGGCCACAACGGCGGATCTGCTCGGCGGGATAGGCAACGCCGGCAAGGTAAAAGCGGCGGTCGAAAAAGTCATATCCGACAACGTCGAAACTCTGCTCGGAGAAATGTCGGAAAGCATCGACGCCGTCGTAGACGAACTGTCCGAATCGATGGTCAGATTAAGCGTGAAATCCGCCTTATCGGACGAGATTAACAAATATATAGACGACAAATCCCTGTCGGACAAAACGGTCGATATTATACTGAACGAACTCGGGTTTACCGACGAGTATCTCGACGAAAAGACCGACGCGCTCCTCGAGGCGTTAAAAGCCGAAAACGCCTCGGTCGATTCCGTAACCGAAACGGCGGTCGGCATAATAGACCAAGCCGTAAAGGATATAGTCTCGAATGCGGCGAACGGAAATTATTCCGATATGAACGTCTCGGAACTTTCGTCGACGGTAAAATCCGAAATCGAGAAGTCCGTCAGAAACATACTCGACGATTTTGCGGACTCCGACGGCAACGTCAACCTCGATATGATCATATATAACACCGTCGGAAGAATGCTTGATAAAGACGACGAAAGCGCGGATACGGCATCGATCGACGCCGCCGTTTACGACGACGGTCCGGGCGAAGGCGTTTCCGACGGCGAAAAGAAACAATACACCAAAGAGGACGTAGAAAATCTGCTTACCGAAAAAATCAAGGGATTTTTCACCGAGGATCAGATTAACGGACTTACGACGATGATAACCGTAATCGCGATAATCGTCATCGTAACTTTCGCGATGTGGGCGTGGCTGATCGTCAAAATGATTCTGAAACTGTTCGCCAAAAATCCCATGATCAGATTGTGGCTGCCGATATGGTTCGGAAATATCCCGTTCACTCTGTTATACGCCGTCCCCGCCGCTTTGGGGTATTGCCTGACGCATATCGCATCCGCGCCGGCGTTCATAACCGACGCGCTCACGTCGGCATTGCCGGCAGACGCTTATAATACGCTTACGGTAGCAAGCAATTCGCTGAGGATTTCGGTTTCGTCCTGCACGCTTGCGTCGGCGATTCTTACGGTCGTATTCGCGGTATATTCCGTGATATATTGGATATTCAGAAATAAAATAAAGAGAGAAATTTAACCTATGGCAAAAAAATATAACGATGCGAGAGCGGTAAAAGTCGAAAAGACGACCGCGCCGAAAGAAGTTACGGTAAGTAAAAAGACCGTAAAGAAAATCAAAAAATCGCCCGTTCTGATTATCCTGATCGTCTGTCTTCTTATAGGCGCGGCGGGCGGATTTTTCGCGGGCAAAAAACTCAGTTATTTCCGTCTCGGCGGATTTACGGTAAACGGCGTCGCCGCGGAAGAGAACGACTACGTCGAAATCGACCTTACCTCGATAAAAGAAAAACTCGAAAACGAACGCGCGGCGGCGGGTAACGCCGACCCCGTAACGGCGGAAGACATAAAAGCGGCATTGACCGTAAACGACGGCGGCGCGGAGATTTCGTTCTTCGGTAAATCCGTCGGCGATACGGTTACGCGCGTTTTATACTACCGCGAAGACAAAACTCACGATATAGAAAAAGTCGACGAAATCGACTATACGAAAGCGGGAATTTACTATGAGGAATACACCTCTTCTCACTTCGCGTTTTCGTCCGCGAAACTCATAAGAACGATCATCGTAACGGGGGTAGAACAAGATGGCTAAAAAATCAAAGAAAAAGATGAACGGCGGTCTTGTCGCCCTGCTTGCGATCGTATGCCTTGTAATAGGTCTTTTCGGCGGAGCGGCGGCAGGCGTCGTCACCGCCAACGAAAATTACGTCATACCCGACACCGTACAGGTTACGACTTCGACGGCGGGCGCGTTCGACGTGACCGAAATCAAATCGGCGGATATGTCGGCGCACTTCCTCGAACTCGGCAACAAGTATACGGGCGACTGCGTCTTCATAAAAGTCGGCGAAACCGAAATTCTCGTCGATGCCGGCAGCAGAGCCGACAGCGTGGACGATATATATAATTACGTCTCGCCGTACGTCGACGGCGCGTTGGATTACGTCATAGTAACCCACGCCCATCAGGATCATTACGCGGGTTTTTCCACAAAGAATTACGGCGACAGTCTGTTCTCTAAATTTGAAAACGGAATAACTACGGTAATAACCTTCCCTCAGAGCAATCAGAAGGCGAATTCGACGCTGTACAACAACTTCAACGCCAACCTGAAAACGCTTGAAACCGCAGGCACGACGGTAAGAAAGGTATCCGAATTTTTCGTGAACAAGACGCCCACATCCGAGGCGGAATACGCTTTAAGCGAAACCGTCTCGCTAGAATTTCTGTATCAGAAGTATTACGACGAAAAGGCGACTACCGAAAACGACTACTCGGTATGTTTTCAGATTAAACAGACCGTCGGCGGCGATACATACCGCTATTTGTTCACGGGCGACCTCGAAGAGGGCGGCGAAAAGAGTCTGGTCACCGAAAACGCGGGCAAACTCGGCAAGACGAGATTGTTCAAAGCCGGACACCACGGCTCGAAGACTTCGTCGTCCGAGGCTCTTTTAAGCGTTATTCAGCCCGACGTGGTATGCATATGCGCATGCGCGGGCAGTCCCGAATACACCAAAAACAACAACAATCAGTTCCCGACGCAGGCGTTCGTCGACAGAGTGTTCAGATACACCCGCGACGTATACGTCACATCGCTGTGTCTCGATTACGACGCGGGACGTTTCACGTCGATGAACGGCAACATCGCGCTCGTCGCAAACGGAAAAGATTATTCGATGAAGTTCACGAATTCGACGCTTAAACTCGAAGAGACCGACTGGTTCAGACAAAACAGAACGTTACCCGCTTAACGGAAGAATATGAGCGATATAACCAAAAGAGCGATGTCAGCCGCTCTGAAAAATTTACTGAAAGAGAAAAAACTCAATAAAATCACCGTACAGGACATTGCCGACGAATGCGGCATAAACCGCCAGACGTTTTATTATCATTTTCAGGATATATACGATCTGGTAGAATGGACATGCATAGAAGACACCGAAAAAGTACTTAAAGAAAACAGAACTTACGATACATGGCAGGAAGGCTTTCTGTCGGTCTTCGACCTTGCGAAAAAAGACAAGACGTTTATAGACAACATATATCGCTCGGTTTCGCTTGAAATGCTCGAACAATATCTGTACCGTCTCGTATACCCGCTTTTGAAAAACGTCGTCGACGAAAAGGCAAATGGGCAGACCGTGCGCGAAGAGAACAAGAAGTACATAGCCGACTTTTACAAATACGCATTCGTGGGAGTATTGCTCGAATGGATACGGAACGACATGGCGGAAAGCCCCGGACAAATAGTCGATCGCGTAAGCCGCATAGTAGGCGGAGCGATAGAAACCGCTTTTGCGAACTTCAACAGATAACCGCCCGCGCGGCAACGTCGGGGCTACGGAGAAAAAAAACTATACAAAAAGGCGAAAACGTATAAAATTTTTACAATGTCGAACCGCCGTCGCAAAATGCGACGGCGGCGTTTTATTGTCTATTGCAAATCCGAAAAAGACGCGTTATAATATAGCCGTAAAAACAAAAACAACCGACGGAGGTAAAATATATGTATTACGGTTCAGGCAATTACGAGGCGTTCGCGCATCCGGTAAAACCCGAGGGCGTCGACGGTAAATCGGCTTATATAATCGGCACGGGACTTGCGGGACTTTCCGCGGCGTTCTTCCTTGTCCGAGACGGTCAGATGAAAGGCGAACATATTCACCTTCTCGAAAAACTCGATATAGCGGGCGGTTCGTGCGACGGCAGAGCGGTTCCGCGCAGCGGTTATTATATGCGCGGCGGCAGAGAAATGGACAACCATTTTGAAGTTATGTGGGAAATGTTCAGAGACGTTCCCTCGCTCGAAAATCCCGGTTTGTCGGTTCTCGACGAATATTACAGGCTCAACAAAGCCGACCCCAACTATTCGCTTTGCAGAGCGACCGTCAATCGCGGCGAAAACGCGCATACCGACAACAAATTCGGACTTAACAAAGAAGCGGCGATGCAGATAAGCAAACTGTTCATGACGCCCGAAGAAGAACTCGAAGACAAGAAAATCAGCGATTATTTCGACGATAATTTCTGGAACAGCAACTTCTGGCTTTACTGGCAGACGATGTTCGCGTTCCATTCGTGGGATTCGGCGCTCGAAATGAAGAGGTATCTGCAGAGGTACGTTCACCATATCGACGGACTGCCCGATTTTTCGGCTCTGCGTTTCACCAAATACAATCAGTACGAAAGCCTTATTCAGCCCCTTCAGAAATATCTGGAAGAACGCGGCGTAAAAGTCGAATACGGTATAGACGTCAAAAACGTGGTATTCGACATCAACGGCAAAAAGAAGACGGCTAAAAAGATAGAATACGTCAAAGACGGAAAGAAAGGATCGATAGATTTGCTCGAAAGCGACCTTGTATTCATCACAAACGGTTGCTGCACCGATACCAGTTGTTACGGCGATCAGACCCACGCGCCCGATCTGTCGAAAATCAGAAAAGGCGGCGGCGAATCATGGGATCTGTGGAAAAACATCGCCATTCAGGATCCGTCTTTCGGTAATCCTGCCAACTACTGCGACCACCCCGACGAAACCAACTGGATGAGCGCGACCGTGGAGACTTCCGACGACGAAATCATCGGATATATCGAAAAAATCTGCCGCCGCGATCCGAGAGCGGGCAGAGTTACCACGGGCGGCATAGTTACCGTCAAAGACAGTGTGGACAACTGGTATATGTCCTGGACGATAAACCGCCAGCCGCAATTCAAATCTCAGGATAAAAAATCGATTCTCGTATGGCTCTACTCGCTTAACACCGACAGACCCGGCAATTACGTCAAAAAGCCCATGCGCGAATGTACCGGCGAAGAAGTCTGCCGCGAATGGCTGTACCATATCGGTCTGCCCATCGACAAAATCGACGAATACGCCGGAACCAAAGCGAACACGACGACCTGCTATATGCCGTTTATCAACGCGTTCTTCCGTCCGAGGAAGAATTCCGACAGACCTAAGGTCGTACCCGACGGAGCGGTAAACTTCGCGTTTATCGGTCAGTTCGCCGAAACCCCGAGAGACACCATCTTCACCATAGAATATTCTATGAGGACGGGCATGGAATCGGTATACACCCTGCTGGATATAGACAGAGCCGTTCCCGAAGTCTGGGGCAGCGTTTACGACGTGCGCGAACTGCTTAAAGCGGTTTACTACGCGCTCGACAAACAGCCGGTTTCAAGCATGAAACTGTCTCTGAAAGAAAAAATTCTGCTTAAAGAAGTGACCGAAAAAATCAAAGGCACGGATGCCGAAAAACTCGCGAAAGAAAGCGGAATCATATAAAACGCAAAAAAAGAAAAGCGGTCGTCAGACCGCTTTTCTTTTTCGGGGCTATAAAAAATTTTATTCGGCGTACGGAATTACGAACACGCCTTCACCGACGCCGAGTCTGAGGTTAAGTTTGCCTCCGTTCAAATCGATGACATTCTTTTTCCCTCCTATATAACAAATCGCTTTGTTATATTTAGCCGAATCGAAATCAAGAGTAACCTCATCGGTCAAATTAAGCGATGTTTCGTTATAATTTACGACCATAATACCGTCGTTGCCGTCTGCGTCGTTAAAATATCCGAACAACGTATCCTGCGAAGTCGTAACCGCATTGAGCGAAAGAACGCTCTTTATCGAAATCCTGTTGAGAAGTCTGAACGACGAATTATGCGTCCTCGACTTATCGTCGTTAGTCTGCCCGGCGTCGTTGGTAAACGTGCCTATCCAGTCGAACTGCTGCAAAACGTGGTCGAACGCGAGAATTTCGGCATTAGCTTTCTTTACGCTGTCGTAAATCGCGGTCTTTTCACCGTTTCTGCCGATCATTGCCTCCTGACTTTCGGCAAATTCAAGCCCTACGAGCGGCGTAGCGTAACAAAAAAGCGAAATACCGTCGTAACCGAATGCCGAAAGTGCATATTCCTGCATACGAATATCTTCATAAGTAGGAACTCTGTCGCGCGAACCGTAAATCGCTCCGCTCGGCGAGCCGTCTTCTTTAATACCGTAAGGCATCGTCTGAATAAAGAAATTCGTCTTGTAGTTTTTATGTTGTTTGGCAACGCCTGCAAGAATCTGTATATCCGAAAGCCATCCGTCGTCAAGAATTTTTTCACCTTTGGAATTATATGTCAAAGGATACCTGTCCGCCGAAAGCCATTTGTCGCCTGTAGTCAGATTGTCGAGAACGTTATCGCAATAATAGTTAAGATACGATGCGTAATCTCCGCCGAAATCGTTCTGAACGACCTGCGCGAACGACGGGAAGAGATTGCAGTAGAAATCTCTGCCGTCGGCGTTAGCGTTCCACCATGCGACCTGTTGCGCCATAGACGTTATTTCTGCCTTATTCGGTTCGTCCAAAGACATACCGAGGACGGCGGAATTTTGCTTGAATGAAGATATTTTCTGATAAGACGCCCCGTCGCGCGAACCCGTATTCACATAGACTTTAACGCCGTTGTTCCCAAGCAGATCAAGCGCGGCTTTAGCCTTTTGATCGTAAGACGGAAAACTTAAAACTTCGTTGCCCGCAGCATTTGCGTGCAGTACGCTTATCCCCGCCTCCTTAATCCATTTTACGTTGGTTTCATTAAGCGACGAAGGAATGAGCCAACCCGAAATGACTGTTTCGTATTCGGTTTCGTACTCGTCGTAATTCGGTAAAGTAATTTTATTCATATCGTTATCGTTTTCCGTTCCTCCGCAAGACGTAGCGGCAAAAAGAATTGCAAATGCCGCAACCGCTGAAATTATTTTTTTAGATTTCATTTTTCACCTTATTTTGTCAACATTATAGATTTTATAGTGTTAATCTGAGATTCGGTAACGCCGCATACGGTTTTAAGATAGTTGACCGTCGCCTCGTTCACGTTTCCGCTCGTCGGAGCATAAACCGCTTTAAGTCTTTCGATAAAATATCCCATCGCGACGAAATTATTATCGTCATCCTGCATTACGCCGCCGACAAAACTTCCGTTTACTATCTTACCGCGATACCTTGCGCCGTATTTGGAAAAACTCGTAATTTCAAAGTCTTTAATAGCATCTTCTTCGCTTACACCGACTGCGGTTTCAATTAAAAATGCGACTACACCGGTTCTGTCCGCACCTGCGTTACAGTGAAAATACACGGGATAATTACTTTTTTCAGCCAAAGTCGAAAATATCGTTTTTATAGACCGAGCCGACGGAGCATAATAACTTCTGTTATTCTCCCCGTAATTTTTGAATTCGGGTAAAATGTAATTATAAGAATGAAAACCGCCCGGTTTAACGTAATTTACATCATCGCCGATAACGCTTTTTTTCTGTCCGTCGTCATCCCAACCCTCGAATCGCAAATCGATTTCGGTTTTTATCCCGAGAATTCTACTCATCGTATTCAAGCCGTCGTCTGTAAGACACGGAGCGTTACCGGAATTGATTTTCCCCCCGCGGTAAAGTTTACCGTAAGCGATCGTTTTCCCGTTTTCGACACTCCATCCCCCTAAGTCTCTGACGTTAGATGCCCCGCCGACGCTTATCTGTCTTACGGGTGCATCTTTGACTTTGAATTTATCGACTTTACTCGACATGTTTTCGCCGTCGATTTGATAATAGTAAGTCTTACCGGGAGTAAGAGTCCCGCCTATGTTTACTCGCGGTCTCGTACTTTTGAAAATTGCTTTGTTTTTGAATTCGGGGTTATCCGCGAGTGTTAAAACATAACTTTCGCTGCCGTCGCTTTCCCATTCGATCGTCAATATCTGAGTGTCTGATAATAAACCGTCGCCGGATTCGAGTGCAGCCGCTTGTTCGCTTTCGCCGACAGCATCGATGTATTGCCTTAATTTTTCGTTTACGATATCGATTTCCGCGCCGTTATAAATAGTCATTGTTTTCAAATAATCGTCCGCTTTCGTACCGTTCTCTTTCTCTCCGCATGACGTTACGGAAAAGACTATCGTCAAAGCCGCAATCGCAGAAATCAGTTTTTTTAATTTCATCTTATCCTTTAAGACCGCCGGCAGAGAAATTGCTCATAATCATCTTATTGAAAATCGTGAAAACGAGCAAAGAAACAGTGGCAAGTACGGTCATACCGGCAAACGCTATCGGAAGTTCGAGCGACCTTTCCATTTTCGTATACAACTGACTTACGCCGAGCGAAATGGTCGGACGGTTATTCATAAATATATACGCCGTGCTGTAATCGTTCCAACACCCTATAAATGCGGTTATCGCAATCGCCGTCAGAATAGGCAACGCCTGCGGATACATTATTCTAAGGAACACTCCCAGGTCTGTCGCTCCGTCTAAAAACGCACTCTCGGCATAATCCCACGGAATAGCCGCAAAGAAGTTCTTGAATAGCAGGAATCCCAGTCCGAAACCGCCTGCCGCCATAACAAATATTCCGAGATAGGTATTGAGAAGTCTGAGTTTCGTCATCAACTTATACGTCGTGGCGATACTTCCTACCGACGGAATTATAAACGATACGATAGATACATTGTATATGAGTTTTTTAAGTTTGAATTCATACTTTGCGATAATATATGCCGTAAGCGACGGTATGGTCACCGCAAGAGCAACCTGCCCCACCACGAGAATACATGTCGTAAGTATGGTATCTTTAAGGTAAACCGGATTTCTCGCCGTACCCGCAATCTGCGTTTTGAAAAGCGTTTCGTAGTTCTTTATCGTGAAATTTTTGAAGTCGAACAAGTCGAATGTATTGATTATAAAATCGCTGGACTTTCTGAACGAGTTCATTAAAAGCCATACATACATATAAATGTACGACAGCGACAAAAGCGTCATCACGGTGAACCATATAATACGGAATGCAAGATCCAATCCCGTTATCTTTTTTCTGCGAAGGCTGATACGCATATGTTTTTCCATATCAATACTCGACCTCCGGATAAATTCTTTCCATTACCTTTTTGAACAGTAATACAAATGTTCCGCCGAAAACGGCTATTACCACGCCGAGCGCGGCGGGGTAGCCGGTTGCATTGCCCGCATTAACGTTGCTTATAATCATCCAGGCAACCGTACCTGTACCGGTCGCACCTGCCATCGATTCGCCGACAAGCAAAAGCGACGGAATATACCAGCCGAGTGCTCCGCTTATAAGCGTAATACTCATAGTCGTAATGGTCGGCCAGACCATAGGTATTACTATTGAGAAAAACTGTCTGGTTTCGCTTGCACCGTCGAGTTCCGCACTTTCGAGCACACTGTCCGGAAGACGAGCCATAGCAGAGTTAAAGTAAATGATATTTCCGTTTACGCCCGTCCAGACGCTGAATATCAGAATAGTTTTCCAAGCCGTACTCGAATCTGCAAGCGCACCGTTTTTTATCACCGACTGGTTCTTATAACCGAGTTTTTCAAGTATGGTAAGCAAACTCTTATAAGTCTGTGTACCCGAAACGGAAATCTTATAGAACAGACAGAGTATTACTACCGACAATACGCACGGAACATACATCCCTACTCTCAACACCTGATGCAGAAATATTTTTTTGTAAATCATATACGAAAAAATAAGCGTAAGCGGCAGGTTTATAAAGAGAGCAAGACCCATAATCGACAGAGTGTTTAGCCACGATGTTGAAGACAGCATTTCGTATTTTTTTATGCCGAACATATAACTGAATACGTCTTTATAGTGCGCCAACCCGTCAAAAACGAGTTTACCGTTGATATTTTCGCTGAAAAACGAATTATACACCATGCCTATATTCATACAAAACCAGAATATCGTAAAGTGCAATATCGGCCATGCGAGTCCGAGATATATAAACAGCGTCTTGCCGATGTTTCGTTTTCCGCGTTTTTTGTAAGCGACTTTATTCATTAAATCCTCTTCATATATTCGGACCATAAACCCGAATGGTGAACGGCTTCGTTTCTTAAAAGATCTTCGACGGCAGACCTGGAAGATGCGCCTTTTGCTATCTGCAATATCGGCTTAGGCTCGGAAAGGAACAATTCGAGCGCACCGGTTCTGTAAACGTCGTTTTGCGAATAGACGTATGCGAGATTTGCTTTTTCGGAAACGGCAGCGATTTCCTGCCCGAAAGAACTCAAAGCAACATCTTCGTCGGTAGAGTAAATCATCGGGATTCCGAGTTTTTTGGATGACGCCGCAACACCTTTTTCGGAAAGTACAAAAGTAAGGAAGTCCTTTGCCCCGTCTACATTGACCGCTTCGGACGGAATAACGAAAGTTTCTCCCGGAAGGTTCATCATAAGAGTTGTCTTATCGCCCTCGTTATAGACCGGATATGCACCGAAACGGTAATCGGTAAGTCCGACTTCGGTAAGTATATTTCTCATTTCGGTTTCAAACCAACTGCCGGTGAAAGCGAATACGCAGTCGCCGTTTACGAACGATTGTTGAGATTCGGTATGATTTTGCGACCATGACACTGCGTTACTTTCGGAAGACGACTTGGGATCGATAAGGTCGTAAACTGTCTGCATTGCCTTAATCGTCGCCGGCGTCACGAGTTTATCCGTCGGGAATCCGCCTTTTTGATCGTTATAATTATAATAATCGTTATATCCGTTTGGATCGATTTCATACCATAAGCCATGGAACAGCCAGTTCATATAGTTTACGGTAAATCCGCAACCGAAAGGTTTAACGGTCTGTTTCGTCCTGTTGTTTACAATCTTTGCGTTATTAACCGCCGTGCAAAGGTCAAGAAGTCCCTGAACTGTTTCGGGCCATTCGCCCTTCGTATATTCTCCGTAAGAATCTATACGGTTGAGATAACTTTGATTATAAACGAAACCCCAACTCGAATAAACGTAACTCGTAAGATAATGCGAGCCGGCGATTTTACCCATGTCGAGAATAGAAGAATCGACCACTCTTTCACTCGCCGGTACGCCGTACTTATCGGACGACAAAACGTCGTCTATCGAGGCGATAAGTCCGTTACGAGTCCATTTTATCCAGTTGTTCATTTGTTGACCGACAAAATACATATCTTCTTTTTCACTGCCGGGAGTATTCATATCCTGCAACAATTTAGCCGTAAGATCTGTATCGGCGGTAATGTGTACGCGTATACCCGTTTCTTCGTAATACGCCGACGCAACGTTGTCAAGCCAATCTTTGCCGATTCCGGCGTCGATTATCTTGACATAAACGTCGTCGCCAACTTTGCCCGAATTGCTCGGATTTTTTCCCGAACAACCAGCCATAGACAATGCCGTTACCGCGCAAAGGGCGGCGCAAATAAATTTTTTCATACAGAACGCTCCAAACGTTTTATTTCGTAAGACCGCAGATTTATTTATCTGCGGTCTTACGATTCGGTTTACAATAAATAGTGTGTAAGACTTATTTCTTGCGTTTTTTAGCCGCAACAGCTATCATACCCAACGCGGCGAGCCCGATTATACCGGTGCCGGCAACACTGCCACTGCAACCTTTCTTCTTGTTTTCGGTCTTACCGTCGTCGTAAGTAATCGTAAGTTCGTTGGATTCAAACGTTCCGAAAGCGTTGGTGACGGTATATTTAACCTTAACCGTACCCTTATCGTTGAACGTAAGGAAACCCGTTTCTTTATCGAAAGTCGCATCACCGTCGATCACAAGGTCGCTTACGGTTGCGCCTTCGACTTCAAAATAATCCAGTTCGAGAGCCGCTCTCGGATTTGTAAATGTAGTATTACCGCTCTTGGTGGCGATTTTTACGTTCATAACTTCGCTTGCCGATTTGGGAGTATCGCTTGTCGAACCGTAAGTTACGGCATAGTTTTCGCCGAGATCCTGAGTACAGATATTCGTATACACGCCGGTGGTTACGTCTTCGATGCCGAGATAGATTTCAACCAGCGGATCGGTGGTACCTTCGACATAAAGCGCACAGTAGTATCCGCCGAGTTCTCCGTTAAGATAATAAGGTATAGCCGCTATCGAAATCTTCGTTGCCCTGCCGCTTACGAAAGCGTTCTCGGGAAATTCGGCTTTTACGACCGATTCGGAATTGTCTTTATTACCGATTACCACGTTGTTGTCGGAAATCCAGAAGAATATTCCGCCGTCTTCGTAAGTCGCGGCAGCCGTCGGGGCTTTCATCAATATATAAGTAGAGAATTTGCCATCCGAATTCGGAGTGATCTTAAGGTTGAGTTTATCGAACGCACCCGCCTTTACAGCCGCGTTGATTATAGATTTGTTCAACGTACCGGCAGAAGTCGCAACGTTAAACGTAACGCCGCCGCCAACCGGCATCACTTCGGCTATATCTTTCGTCGTAAATTCTTCGGAGATGACAGGTTTCGGTTCGCTGCCTACAAGGCAGAATTCTACGCCGTCTACAAAATATTGTCCGCTTGCAGCCGTATCGGTTTCCGTTTTACGAAGAACGAATCCTTCGATATAACCTTCGGAATCCGCGACCAATGCGGGATCTATCGCAAGGACTTTATATACATTGCCCATGAGAGTCTTTATTTTGCCGGCAGGTTTGGAGAAAGACGTATCGGAAAGCGCATAAGCCGTGGTAGTAACTGCATTGCCTGTATCTGCCCAGTTGCCGACCGCGAGACCAACTTTGATTTTTTCAAAGTACTCGGCTTTAATCTTTTTTGAAAATTTAATAGTAAAAGCGGCTTCGTTTCCAAGACCTTCGGTGAACATCATTTTCGTCGAATTGTCAGCCCCGGGGAAAAGACCGGGAATAACATTATCGTCTTCCGCACCTTTGTGCAGTTTGTCGCTGTCTTTTGAACCGTCTATCTCTAACCATGAATCAACGCCGTTCATGTCGATTACAACGTTCGCCGTAGGCGCAGGTTCCTGTACTAAAACAAGTTCTACATAATCGGCAAAATCATTGCCCTTACCGGAAGTCTCAAGAGTAAAGCCTTCGATATAGCCGTCGGCATTTGCGAGTTTCGACGCATCGAGAGAAAGTATTGCGTTCTCATTTTCGGCAGCCGTGGTCACAGTACCTGCGGCATTTGCCTTTTCGGTGTCGGCAAGAGCATATCCGGTAGCATCCCCCTTGACGCCGACGGCAAGCTTAATTCTTACCTCAGAAAAATTTTCGGCTTTGTATGCTTTATTTAATTTTACGACCGCAACTCCGCCGCCGCCCGTCCACATCATGTAACTGTTGCCTTCGGCACCCGCAAACAAACCGGGGATTGCATTATCTTTATGGATATTACCTTTTCTCGTTTCCGCGTCGGAAAAATCCGTCCATGTACCGACTTTCGCACCGTTGACTTCAAGCCAGGACTGAGTTCCGTCCATGTCGAGCATAACGTTTTCGGCAGGTTTGTCGTCTACCTTTTCGAGATCGTCCGCGAGAGCGGTCGTCCTTCCGAATGCAAATGCCGTAAAGCTCATGCACAGTGCGAGCAGAAAAGCGATTATCATGCTTTTCTTGTTCATAATTTTGCCTTTTATCATGTTTCCTCCTGCGTTCCATATTTTAGTCGTCGGAACGTTTTTGCCTTTAAGAAATTTTCTCTTGCGAAGCAAGAGAAACGGGGTACCCCGTGTATGAAAATTTATTTTACGCTTTACACGCATCGTCGATTTTCACCCCTATTGTACTTTTTTCAATGCCTTATTTCAATATACTATAAGTGTTCGTTTATACACTACGTTGACATAATTTGCTTGACATACGGCTTTTTTAGGGCTATACTGTGTACGATATGTATAATCTAGGCATTGAAATCTTTCCCGACGTCAATAAAGAAGATGTTATCGTTCAGATAATAAACAGCGGAGATAATTATTACCATTCGCACAATTTTTACGAATTGTTTTATATCACCGGCGGCTCTATAAAACACAGCCTTAACAATATTACACACGAACTCTCTATCGGGGACGTGGTTTTTTTACGCCCCGGCGATATTCATTGTTTTCTGCGCGAAAAAGGAAACTCGTGTTCTCACCGCGATATAGCCCTAACCGTTCCGTTATACGAAAAAATAGCTGCGTTTTTCAAATACGACCCCCTTGCCGATCTTACGGCTTACGCTAAAACCGAAATCGACGTAAATACACTCAGCAGACTCGAAACCGATTTACAAGCGATTGTAAATTGCGATCCGGTAGAAAACTCGTCGCTGTATTTCGTACTTGCCGAACTATTCCGCACGATGAAAAAGTCCGACGTAAACGAAACGCCGTCAAACAAAGCACCCGAGTGGATTTTAGGGCTTATTTCAAAACTTGAAATGCCTGAATATTTTTGTCTTGATCCGAACGACATATTTGCCGAAATAAATTATTCCAAAGAATATGTTTCGCGCATTTTCCGCAAAGTTACCGGCAAAACCTTAACCGATTATCTCAACCAGAAGAAATTGTCGTTCGCTTCGGTTCTCATACAAAACACGAACAAGTCGATAGAAACAATTTGTTTTGAATGCGGCTACAACAATGTTTCGTATTTTTACAGAACTTTCAAAAAAACTTTCAACAAAACTCCGTGTGAGTTACGGAAAATTTCTCCTCAGCTGAAATTTTGACTTTTTGCATAAAAAATATCTTGCGGCGTTATTCAAAAAATGACGCCGCAAGATATTCGGTTTCTTTATATTTAACATTGCAACCACCGCAATGTTTCGGTTATATAAAAATAAAAGCGGTCGTCATACCGCTTTTTTCGTTTTCTTTATATCCTTGCCTTCGGCGATGAGTTCTTTCTTTACGTCTTCGCACGTCACGGCGAAATCCTCTTCGGTAAATGTTATTTCGGCATCGTCCAGAATGTTCTGCAAGCGATATTCCTTCATCAGATACCTTACAGTGTTATGTCCTATCACTGCCGTCAGCGTGGCGTTTCCCAGACCCTGTACCGAACTGTCGACAAGCACCGAGATTGCCGAACCCAAAAGCGGAATACTGCGCGCTACGTCGCCCATGGTCTTGACAACCGCGTTGCCGACTTTTACGTTGCCGAGCCCGTACGCCACGAACGAATTCGCAAGGACTTTCCCGAATATACTCATAAGCCTTGCGTCCGACGGACGGAAACCGTACAGAAACACTATGTCTTTGATCATCTGCAGGTTTATCGCCGTAACCAGAAGGGCGTCGGCGGTGTTCTGTTGCGACAGAGCCGAATATGCGCCCGATTTCACCGCGCACTTCGTGATTACGCCTTTAACCGCCTTTTTGACGTCTTTTTCGTATATCTCGTCAAGGGCGGCGCGGAGTTCGGCATTGTCGCCGGAATTCCTTGCGCTTACGAGTTTCTGCACCCGCTCGCCGCTGTACCATGTATTGCCGTCGGTAGTAGAAACGTAGCACTCGATAATCCTGTCAGCCAACGACTTTCTCAAAGCCGCGTTGTGTTTTTTCGCCCTGATTGCATTATAAGCGGTAACGTCGACGCTGAATTTATCCTTCGTCCGTATTCTTACTATCGGAACGACGAACAGAAAAATTATCGCGAGGATAAGCAGAACGCCGACCGCATAACCTGCGTATTTATTGACTTCGTACACGTCTTTGAACAGCGAAAACGCGCACGACAGAACTATCGCGCCTATGCCGCAGACGATAAGCGTGAAAAATCCTCTCGCCTTTTTCTGATCGGCTTTCGATGCGTATTTATCCTCGTATTCGTATACGGTTATTTTCTCTTTTTCTTTTTTCTTTTTGTTTTTCATGATAAAAATAAACAACGACCGCCGTGAAAACCCTACGGCGGCCGCGCGTAATTATTCTTTTTCGCCGTTTACTTTGCTGTCGGCATAATAATTATGGTAAGATTTACCCGCTCTCTTCGCCTCGACAAAGTTGAATATCGTACCGATGACGTTGCCTTCGGACGAATTTATCTCTCTTACCGAACGGGCGACGTCTCTCGAACTCACTTTCGCGTTGGCGACGACCATAAGCGTCGCGTCGGCAAGCGAAGACACGCTCATATAATCGGAAACGAGTTTTACCGGCGCGCAATCGAGAATTACGAAATCGTATCTGCTCTTAGCCTCTTCGATCATCTCTCTGAATTTATCCGAAGTAAAGAATATCGTGTGATTTTCTATGCGGTTGCCGCAAGTAAGAACGTCTACGTTTCGGTAAGCCGTTTTCTTGACTATCTCGTCGAAAGTCTTGTCGCCTTTGAAATAATCGGTAATTCCGACGTGCCTGTGCAGACCGAAAATTCTGTGTATGCTCGGGTGTGCGAAATCACAGTCTATGATAAGCGTCCTACGTTGCGATTTACCCAAATCTATCGCAAGATTTGCCGTCACGGTGGATTTACCCTCTCCGCTTACGGTAGACTGTATCTGATAGACTTTATGTTTCGTACAAATTCCGTCGTAAATAACCGAATCGGAAACTTTCGTAAGATCGAGTTCGGTCAACGCGTCGGGATCGGCGTCTTTTTTGTCGTTTCTTTTCCTTGTTACGACGGCAAGGTTTTTAACCTGAGAAACCGCCTCGAGTCTGTCGGCGCTGGTGATTTTATCGGCGATGAAATATACGCAGAGCGCATAGACGAATGCCGCAGCCACGCCGAGAACAACCGAAAGCACGACTATCGTCTTCTTTTTCGATCCTACGGTTATCGACGGAACTTTATTGCCGTTTTCGTCGACCGTGCCGTAAAGAGGATCCGCTTTGATTTTAATCAGAAAGTTGACGGGTTCTTCTACTTCGACCTCTTTCTTTATCGTTTCGCCGTCGGATGTCACGCCGACGTTGACGTAACCGGTTTCGGTTTTCGTCTCCTCGACGAATTCTTTGAAAGCCGCAACGACAGCCATAAGTTTTCTACGCGCCGCGTTTTCGGTCGCGTCGGTATACCTTACGGTTATTATGTAAACGTTTTTGTCTCCGTCATCGTCGACCGCGATCGCGCCCGCCGAACAAATCATATCGTCGGATTTGAGTTTTTCGTTGGCATCGGCGACTATGTTTTCGCTTGTAAAAAGACGTTTGAGCGTCGGTACGAGGTTTTGCGTGAGTTGCGTAACCGACGTCTCATTCAGATTAGTCGAAGAATTATAATCGGGCTTTATGTATACGTCCGCCTTGGCGACGTAATATCTCGGCGTCATAACCGCAAGCAATATGCCCGCGGCGATACACAATACCAGTATAATCGCCTCTACCGCCAGATTTTTCTTTACCGTATAGAAGAAATCGCCTAAATTGAATTTCTTTTCGTTGTCGTTGTTCATTATTACATCCCTTTACCGTCGTTAATCGGCAATGCGGCTGAAACGCCGCATTATTTATATCGTGGAAAATTATAACATACAAGCGACTAAAAGTCAATGATTTATCCGTTTTTGTCGTCGGTTTCGGAATAATCTGCGGATTTTTTGTCGATTGCGCCCGTATTTCCGTCGATCGCGTCGGTGCTTTCTTTGTTTCCGCGCCGGTTAAAATCGGACATTATTTTGACTATCGAATAATAAAGCGCCGTGCCGAACGTATATACGACGCCCGCCTCTTCCGCGCCGATAATCAACGCCTCTATTATATATGTGTGGGTCGCGATTCCGCACAGAATAAAGATAATCGGTACGGCGATCGCGTTGCACAAAACGGGGAATATCGCCGACACGAACAGTTTAAGGTGTATGTTTTTTATCGCTTTGGAAACGAAATACGTCAGAAGAGCCGCGACGAGCGTGGCGAAAGATCCTATGAAAATATCGTAAATTCCGTTACCTAAAATGTTGGCTATAAGACAGCCGATAAAAAGAGCGGGGATCGCCTCCGGGAAAATCGCGGGAAGGACGGTCAGCGCCTCGGAAACACGGAACTGAAAAATTCCGAAAGAGAAAGATTGCAAAGCAACCGTCAATAGAGCGTAAAGCGCGGCTATAACGCCCGCCCTCGCGCAGCGTTTCGCCGTAAAAAACGACTTTAACATATTAAATTACCTCGGTTGTTGAATTTGCCGCATCCGCGGCGGGCAAGTGTTTTCCGAAAACCTCGCGAAAGTCATTATACAACTATTTTTTGATAAAATCAAACGTTTTGCGTCAAAAATCGCAACACGTCTCCATAAGCGGCATATTTCTCTTGTTTTTACGTCAAAAGATTGACAGTTCGGTTAAGTAGTGCTACAATATAACCGAAATTTGTTTATTATTGTGAAATTTTCACATATAAACATTCACTTGCGAATAAAATTATCAAGGAGAAGATAAAAATGAAAGATTTTATCAAGGCAATGGATGATCTTCCGCTCATCCTCAAAATAATCCTCGCGCTTCCCGCGCTCGATATCGTATGGGGTATCTACCGTATCGTTAAGGGCGTTGCGTACAAGAACGTCGTAACCCTTATCTTCGGTATCCTCTGGATCATCCCCGGTTCGGTTATCTGCTGGATACTCGATATAGTAACCTTGCTTTTGAACAACAAACTTTTGTTCGCGTAAAACGAATAATTCGCGGCGAACGCCATTTTCTGGCGTTCGCCGTTATTTTTTGCGAAAAAACGCCCGTAAATTTGACAACGCGCGCAAAATTTATTATTATATATCCGTTATGCCAGCCAAGAATAATACAAACCGTGGTCTGACGACGTATTTTTGGCTAATACGTCGTTGCGCTCGCGACTTATACGTCTAGTACTTCAAACGAGAATTTGACAAAAAGCGCGAAAATAGCGGCGTTTTGGCAAGGTTCGTTTTATTCTTGGCTGGCATAGGGGATAGAATTATGAAACAGACAAAAGACAACGTACACGAAAATCATCGTTCGAGAATGCGCGGGCGTTTCGTCGCATCGCCCGATTCGCTTTCAAAGCACGAACTTCTCGAACTGTTGCTGTTTTACGCCGTGCCGAGGGTGAACGTAAATCCCCTCGCACACAGACTGCTTAACAAATACGGTTCATTGTCGGCAGTCCTGCGCGCACCCGTCGAAGACCTTAAAAAGGAAGAGGGTATCGGCGAAAACACCGCGGTATACCTTTCGGCTATAGGCAGACTGCTCGACGTATGCGCCGACGAACAGATCGTATCGCAGAAACTCTACAGTTTTTCCGCCGTTAAAGACCACGTCTTACGCTATTACAGATTTTATACCGACGAGGTTTTCACCCTGTTTCTGCTAGACGCGAAAAATCGGATTATCGGCAAAGAATTGTTCACCCAGAACGACGCCTCGGCGGTCGAACTTCCATTCGCCGATTTCGTAAGATCTCTGTCGTCGAAAAAAGTAAAATCGATCGTCGTCGCGCACAATCATCCCAACGGAATATGCAAACCGTCTTCGGCGGACGATTCGTCGACGGCGAAAATGATGTTCCTGTGCAAACTTGCCGGCATCGCTCTTTACGACCATATCATCGTCACCGACGATGACGTGTTCTCGTATCATTATTCGGGCAGGCTGGAAGACATATCGTCGCGCGTCGGCGGGAATTAACAGCCTGACGGTCGTCCGCAGGCGATGCCGGACAATATACAAATATCGCGTTACAAAACCGCGGCGGAGAAATTCGATTCTCCGCCGCGGCGTTTTTATGTTTTTAATCCGTTCTGTTCAATACCGTCACGTCAAGGTACAGCCCGTACTCGCCCTCGTCGCCCTTTACGACGACCTGCTTTCCGTATTCGTCGCGCGTCACCGTTTTATACTTTCCGCCCGTAACCGCAATGTTGACGTCGTAAGTATATTTTTCGGGGTCTTCGAGGTACGGTTTCAATTCTTCGGTCTTTTCGCCCGACAGATAACCGACGTGATGAAACGCGCGTATATCCCAGTCGAAAACGTACACTTCTACCGTGTCGCCGTTAAGTAGCAACCCGCCGCGGCAGAGTTCCTGACCGGCGTACTCGTACGCTTTTTCGCCGTCGTACTCCTCTTTGAGTTCTTTGGCTTTCAGTCCGTCGAATTTCGCCATTCTGCCGAGTTTTACGCCCGCCTTGATTTCGGCGTCGATGATCTTCGCGATTTTTATGCCCTCGTAATTCCTGCCGTTTGTTCCGTCGACGGAAAATTCGCCGTAATAAAGCGCGTCTGCCGCATCGTATCTCAATCGCCGTCTGCGCCTGGCGCACAGATAATCGACAATGTCTTCCATATCGGCGGGAGGGGTCAGTTCAAATGTTTTTTTTTACGATTTTTCTTTTTTGCCGCCTCGGCAACCTCTTCCTCGTCTCCGTCGAGCATTCCTTCTTCGTCTAAAATAGCGTCGATTTCTTCGTCGGAATATTCAAGCGGAACTTCGTCGAGTTCTTCGAGTTCTTCTCTGTTCTTTTTCATCGTATTACCCGCGTTTGTATTTTTCGGATTGAGCCTTTATCAGTTCTTCGTCCGAAAAGTAATTTATTTTCATTGCAGACTTTACTTCGTTAAGCGTCTTATAAGCAACTTTTTCAGCCTTTTCGCTGCCGTTTTTAAGCATGTCGTACACGGCGGGAATATCCTGCTCGAATTCGGCGCGGCGTTTTCTTATCGGGTCTAAAACCGACTGCAGAACTTCGTTAAGGAATCTCTTGACCTTCATGTCGCCCAATCCGCCGCGGGTATAGTGCGCTTTGAGTTCGTCAAGATTTGCGTAGTCTTGCAAAAACGCCTTGAAATGTTCGTCCGTCGCGAACGCGTCGAGATATGTGAACACGGCATTGCCTTCGAGTTTGCCGGGATCCGAAACCCTGATATGGTCGGGGTCGGTAAACATGCTCATGACCTTCGTTTTTACCTCGTCCGCCGTATCGGAAAGATATATGCAGTTGCCGAGCGATTTGCTCATTTTCGCTTTTCCGTCGGTACCGGGCAGTCTCATGCAGACTTTGTTTTCGGGCAGAACGGCTTTTGCCTCGACAAGCGTATCGCCGTAAACCGAATTGAATTTTCTTACGATTTCGTTCGTCTGCTCTATCATCGGCAGTTGGTCTTCGCCGACGGGCACTATATTCGCCCTGAACGCCGTTATATCCGCTGCCTGGCTTATGGGATATGTGAAAAATCCCACGGGTATACTCGTCTCGAAATTCCTCATCTGAATTTCGTTTTTGACCGTCGGGTTGCGTTGAAGACGCGACACCGTAACGAGGTTCATATAGTAAAACGACAATTCGGTAAGTTCCGGCACCTGAGACTGAATAAACATCGTAGTCTTGTCCGGCGAAAGCCCGCAGGAGAGGTAATCCAGCGTCACTTCGATTATGTTCTGTCTTACCTTTTCGGGATTTTCGGCATTGTCGGTCAATGCCTGAGCGTCGGCGATCATGACGTACATGCAGTCGTAATCGCCTTCGTTCTGCAACTGAACTCTTCTTTTAAGCGAGCCGACGTAATGTCCCACATGAAGTCTGCCCGTAGGACGGTCGCCCGTCAGAATGATTTTACCCATATTTCGCGCTCCGCAAAATTTTATATATCTATTTTAGCACGTTTTCGCCTTTTGACAAAGCGTTTTCGCCGCCGAAAATAATTTAATTTATTTACGTTTTATTCGCCGACGCACGCGCATATAATGTAACCGATGACAAGGAATACTCCGCATATGAAAAAAACGTCGGAAATCATCCTCTATATTCTGTTGATTTTCACGCTGGCGTTTACCCCTCTCGTCGCGGCTAAGAAAACTTTAAGCGAAGACGAGTCGCCCTTGAAACCCACGCTTTACGATCGCATTCTGACGCTGTGGCACGTCGAAACGTTCGAGGGCGGCGTGGGATCCCGCGGGGATTTCCTTACGAAACGCGCGGTCGAATTCGGATCGGACGGATGCCACGTCCTGGTTAAAAAACACACCGCTGAAAGTGCGGAAATCGCCTTATCGCAGGGCGAACGACCCGACCTTGTATCCTTCGGCGCGGGCGCGGACTTCGTGGTTCCGCTGGTAAGAAGTTTTACCGTGAGGATAAACGGAGAACGAAAAACCGCTTACGCGTTCCCGTGGGCGCAGGGCGGATATTTTCTTTTCCGTAAAAGCGGCGACGACAGCCCCATAAAGACGCTTACAGTGTCGGACGGCGGGCTTAACCTGCCGCTCAGCGCGGCGTACGCGTCGGCCATAACCGCCGACATAATCGAAGTCGTAAAATCGGTAGACGCGTATATAAAACTCGTTTCGGGCAAGACCGACGCGCTTATAGGCACTCAGCGCGACATACGCAGATTTTCCGTCCGCGAGTTCGCATATTCGGTAACGCCGCTGGAAACGTTCGACGATTTATATCAATATATCGCCGTGACCGCCGACGACCCCGACGATTTTGCCGCCGCGGAAAAATTCGCCGAATATCTTTTAAGCGATACGACGGGCGAAAAACTCGGCGGGCTGAATATGTTTTCGCCGTTCGCCGGAACCGAAAGGAACTATCCGCTAAGCGAATTCGACGAAAAAAAGACGACAAAAACCATAAATCCGCTGATTTCGGCAGAGAATTTAAGCGATATAAAGCGCGACCTGTACGAAAGCGTGACGCAGAGAAAAAAGTGTTTTTCGTTTGAAAACTCGACCATAACGCCGTCAAACGCTTGTAATTAAGAATAATTTAATGTAAAATAGGAGAGGATAAAAATGCCGAACGCCGACGGAATGCAACCGATAGCCGATAAATACGTTTCCATTCTGACCCGCAATGCGGATATGTCGAAAAAATGTTCTTACGGAACGGGCGGCAAAGCCGACTATTATT